>Ga0315906_10001097_pt1 | contig 41115 bp, 33 predicted proteins | sample LakEriMetagenome_4_FD_203526 | JGI IMG/M metagenome (GOLD analysis project Ga0315906, IMG submission 203526) | Freshwater fungal communities from buoy surface, Lake Erie, Ohio, United States - Buoy 2 MA122 | ecosystem: Environmental > Aquatic > Freshwater > Lake > Lake biofilm | place: USA... | reverse complement strand
CTGATTAAAAGAAAAAGTATCGATGCCATGATTGGCATCGCCAAGCCTTTGATTAGGTCTGAGCCAGTTGATCCCTTCGAAAAAAACCATCCTGCCAAGGGGAAAATAGCCAGAAATGTGATTGCGGATTCTTTAGAACCTAGTGCCAAAAACAATAACAATCCACATGACGCCGACCTCCATAAGGTATGCTTCCTTAAGCCGCCCAAATACAAATCCAATGACCACAAGCAAAATAAAAATGCCAGAATCTCGTCTCTGCTTTTAATATTGGCTACCACCTCGGTGTGGATGGGGTGCGCAATGAAAATAAGGGAAGATGCAAATGCCAACAAAAAATTACCGTAAGTCCATTTAAAAAGGAATCTGAATAGCATCCAACCAGTAAGGGCATATAGCAATACATTCATCCAATGGCCCAAGGCAGGCTTTCCTCCACCCCACTCCCACTCGAATGCAAACATCATCCTTGTGATCGGACGGTAAAGTCCATCACTAGCCATGTAGTAACCATACCTGTAGGAGTTCGAAAAAATCTCTGGAATGCCGTCTAATCCCTTCTGAGTGATTCGGTTTTCAAGGATTAATGAGTAATCATCCAATACATATTGATGACCCAATGTGTTTGCATACAACAAAAAACCAAGCGCGGCTACTAATAATCCGGGCCACCACAGCGGTTTGTTTACTGAAAGCGTCGCCGAATTGATCTTAGGTCCGGTTTCCCGCTGTATTTTTTGCTTTTCTTTTCTGGATAATTTCTTAGGCTCCATGACTTAAAATGGAAATGGCTTAATCTAGGAGGATAAACTATCCTGAATATTCATCTGGTTTAACAATTCCTCTGGAGATTTGCCCAGGTTATCAAGAGAAAACCTGACATCAGATGCTCGCTCATGCTTAGGAAACATTTTCAAGAAGCGTTCGTAACTTACTTTGGCAGCCTTGAAATCAGAGGACATAGTCTCATGTATGAAACCTTGCAGGAACAGAGCCATAGGTGCATCCTTATGTTCGGGATACTCGTTTACTAACTTCTCAAAAATCTCTGTTGCTTTTCTAACATCACCCTTCTGGGCGGATATATTGCCTGCTTTGAAAAGATATACCGGACTGAGCGAGTCTGAGGGATGCATGGTAACAAAGTCAAGGTATGAAGAAACCGCCTTGGTGGTTAATACAGTATCGGCAAAAGCCATTTCCTTGCTTTTCATTTCTGTTTCGAGGTTCGTAATTTCTTGTCTTTTTTCCTCTATGGAAGGACCACAAGAAATGACTAGTAGAATAAACAGAAGGGTAATTGAGCTATTAATTGTTTTTTTCATTGGGAAATGTGGTTAACTAATATGAATAAAGATACAAACTTAAAATGGGGATCCAGGTTCAGCTGACATATGCTTGAAGATCATTTTGTCGGACCATGAGGGAAACAGGCGACCAAGCCAGACCGCAAACCTTCCTTGATTGGTTAAAACCAGATCTCGTTTTCTGGAAAGTACAGCCTTGAAAATAGCGTCTGCCACTTGCTCTGCACTCATCATCTTTTTCTCATCTCGGGGAGATTCGCTTTGGGGCTTACCGTCGGCACCCAAGGCAGTGGTTCTAATTGCAGATTCGGTAAAACCCGGACAAGCGACAAGCACATGCAACCCTTTTTGAATGTTTTCGGTCCGAAGAGCTTGGAGAAAACCCTCCATGGCGAACTTGGATGCAGAATAGCCTGTTCGACCCGGCAACCCGTTTTTACCGGCAATGGATGACACACCTACCACTGAACCTTTGGATGCAAGCAAATATGGTAAAGCATGTTTAGTACAAAATACCGTACCCCAAAAGTTGATGTCCATGACCTTTTGGATAACGGAGAGCTCCATGTCATTGAACAAAGCCCTCATTGAAATACCTGCATTATTGATCAGCACATCGACACGACCGAATTTTTCGACGGTGGCGTTGACCAATTCGGCGCAATCCTTTTCATTGGAGACATCCGATTGAATGCAAAGGTTAGAAACTCCTATACGATCCAGTTCGGAAGAAACAGCCGATAGACGGTCGGTGTCGCGCCCGCTAACAACTACATAGTAACCAGCCAATGCAAAGCGGTGAGCCAAGGCACGACCGATGCCGGAAGTACCTCCTGTGACTATTACTGTTTTTCCAGTTCCAATGGTTGCCATAGAAGTGAGTCTTACAAATTTAACAAAATATGATACTTTCGCGACCATGAGGATGCTCGAAGTGGATACGCCCGAAAAGGTCAACAGGTTTTTGGAGTTGCCTTTGTCGATTTACAAGGATGATCCGGAATGGATCAGGCCACTAAACAAGGATATTGAACAGGTCTTTGATATCAAATCGAACAAGACTTTCAGACATGGTGAGGCCATCCGTTGGATTTTGGTTGATGACAAAGACAGAACCATTGGTCGTATCGCCGCTTTTGTCAATAAGAAAACCTCAGATAAAAACGATCAACCTACCGGAGGTATTGGGTTCTTTGAGTGCATTGATGACCAACATACCGCCAATTTCATGTTTGATTGGTGTAAAGATTGGTTGAAGGAAAAAGGTATGCAAGCTATGGACGGTCCGATCAATTTCGGGGAGAGGGATCGTTGGTGGGGACTGCTTGTGGAAGGTTTCTATGAACCTGTTTATTGCATGAACTATAATCCTCCTTATTATAAGAGACTTTTCGAGGGGTATGGATTCCAAACCTACTATGAGCAATATTGCTTTTCCTTGAACCCAAATGATGAGTTGGACCCCAAGTTCAAAGAGGCTTATGACCGTTTGCTTTCGGAGGGAGATTACATAGCGGATCACATCAGAAAAAACAATTTAGCTAAGTATGCCGCTGACTTCACCACGATATATAATAAGGCTTGGGCCAAGCACGGTGGTGGAAAAACCTTAGGTGTGGAACAAACACTGGCCATGTTTAAAAAAATGAAACCCGTTTTGGAGGAGGAGTTGGTTTGGTTCGTTTACCACAAAGGTGAGCCCATTGCTGCCTGGCTAAACCTTCCTGAATTGAACCAGTTTTTTAAATATATGCACGGCCGATTTGGCTTATGGCAAAAATTCAAGTTCCTATGGTTGAAAAACACAGGTGCTTGCAGGAAATTTTATGGAATCGTTTTCGGTGTAGTGCCCGAGTTTCAAGGCAAAGGAGTTGATGGTTTCATGATTTGGGCCGGAGCTCAAAAAATCATTTCCTTAAAAAAATATGAGTTCATGGAATTACAATGGATTGGTGACTTCAACCCGAAGATGATAGCCATCGCCAAATCACTAGGTTCCAAAAAGTGCAGAACCCTGATTACCTACCGCAGACTGTTTGATTCCACATTGGAATTCAAAAGACACCCGATTTTATCTTGAATGTTGGAAAAATTGAATGTCGAGATTTGTATTACACCCAATTGTTTCTATTTTTGCACCCTCAAATCGGTTTAAATCCGATTGGTTCGATTCCGTAGCTCAGTTGGTAGAGCATTACACTTTTAATGTAGTGGTCCTGGGTTCGAGTCCCAGCGGGATCACAAAAAGCTGCAAGACATCATGTTTTGCAGCTTTTTTTTTGAAGTTTATCATCGTATTTAAAATCATTTGCCATTAAAAAAGCCACGGAAATCCGTGGCTTTTTTTACAACAATTTGTATATCAAACGAATTACATTGTATCGGCGCTATAGCCATATACCGCGGGATTCTTACCACCCATAGGTCTCACATAGGATGAAAGTTGACCCCGATGATGAATTACATCAAAGAAAAAGAACCACATCATTTGCATTCGAGGGATGGTTAAAATGGAATTGCCATTAATCTTGAGTTCCACAGGTTCATTTTCCCAAGAGGCATCAGTGGTTGTATCCAATGCCTGGTTTACAGCATCCGCAAGAGCGGAAAACTGTGTGCCTGCTTGATTTGGGTTATCGAATGAATAAACCAAAGTCTCATCAACAACATTGCTTTGGAGAATGACTTTGAAATCGACCATATGACCCAAAATATGCTCTGCGATTTCATATGCAGAGCGATTAACCGGATGTGGTTTGTAATCCAATTTGTCGCCAGGCAAAGCTTCCAAAATGGCTCGAGTGGCTTTCAACTCATTGTTGAAACAGGCCTTAAAAAATTGTAAATTAGACATGATTAGTAAGTTAGGTTATGCGTTAAATTGTAATTTAAAGCTGAAAACCAATATATTAAGAAAACAATTGTATTGGTTTAATTGTATTTCAAAGATGCAAACTTTTGATGTAAAAAGTCAAATTTATGCCACAGATCATGATTATCTTTATAGGCTGAATATGTGTTAATTACCCGCTTTTTGTGGATTAACCCGAATTGTATTTATTAAACTTGTTTATGGTCCGACCACAGGATACCATTTCTAACATATTGTCTGCAGCAACTGGGATGAGTCCGTTGCCCAAAGAGCTTGTCACAAGCAACCTCTTTTGTCTCTATGTTATGGGGGTAGATCAGAAGCGTATCGAAATGAGTCAAGCCGCCAAAACCCTAACTGGTTTTGATTCGGAGGATGCAGATGCTTTTCATAAAAATATTAACGAAGCTGATAAAAATGCACATGCCGACTTATTGCAGTCCGCTTTATTGACTCGAGGCAATTTCAAAACCACTTACCGATACAAAAAGCCGGACGGATCCATTATCGTGATTGAGGAAAAAGGAGTTGTTATCTTAAACCATAATCAAGAACCTACTTCTTTCGTTTGTTCACTTACCGATATCACCATCCAGGAAAAATTAAAAGAAGATTTCCAAGCAGCGTTGGGAATGGCCAAATTCCCTTTGGAAAACCCCCTTCCCGTTTTCAGAGCAGATAAGAATGGGAAGCTAATGTTTGCGAACAAGAGCTCTGTCGACATGCTTAAATCCTTGGGGCTTTCAGCAGGAATCATTACTGATCCAGGATTTCTTAGAGTACTGAAAGAAACCATCCAAACAGGAAAAAAGGGAAATTATATACTTCAAATTTTTAGTGATAAAGTATTTTCACTCAATATAGTTCCCCAAGTATCGGACTATGCCAATGTGTATACTTCAGATATTTCTGAGTCTGTTCAGCTGCAGGAGATTTTACAAGATAAACTATCCGACCTTAGTACCGTTCTCGACAGCACCGACGAACTTATATTGCTTATCAATGAAAAACTTGAAATAAGATCAGTAAACAAAACTTTTCGTCAGAGTATTTCCTCTGCTTTAACTATTGAATTCAAGGAGAACACAAACCTTGAGCTATTACAAAGACATTCCTTTTACCCAAAATTTGTGCATGCAATTAATGTATGCTTCATGGATGGAACCACCAGTTCCATGGAACTAACTATTGAAAGCAACAAAGGTGTTTTCGATCATTTCTCCGTCTCAATAAATCCTGTCAGGAAACGGGGAACCAATATCATTTCTAGCGTTTGCATCAGGATAAAGGATGTTACTGCCAACATCGTTAATATCGAGAAATTAAAATCCCAAAAAAATCTGTACGAGTCCATACTTGACAACATTCCTGCCGACATCGCCATTTTCGACGAAGATCACCGCTATTTGTATGTGAACCCATCAGGTATCAAAGACAAGAACCTGAGGCAGTGGATTATTGGCAAGACCGATTTTGACTACTGTGCTTTCAGAAATATTGACACAAGAATTGCCAATGAGCGTCGAGATATGTTTCAGGATGTTTTGAAAAACAAAAGGGAACATGAGATTGAATCCTTCCACCAGAAAAAGGATGGAACTGTTATTCATTACCTGCGTCGCTTCCACCCATATTACGAAAATGGCGAATTCAAAATGATGATCGGATACGGAATTGATGTAACCGATATAAAAAACTCTCAACTTCAACTAAAAGTCAACGAAGAACGATACAAGACATTATTCGAAAGCAACCCATTACCTGTCCTGGTCATGGACCTGAACGGCAACATCGTTTCAGCCAACTCCGCGCTATTGAAGGAAACCGGTTTTGCTCCTGCAGATGTAATTGGCCACAACATTCAGATACTGTTATCCGACAAGGCTAGAAGTGCTTTCCCTGAATGGGTCATGGAGTATAAAAAGGATCCTGATACCTATTACCAACGCGAAATTAAGGTTCGGAACTCAAATGGCATGTTGTTGGACTTTGAAATTACATTGAAGAAATTCGATTGGGATTTGCATACATCCCACATCTTCATTGTGGCTAACAATATCACCGAAAGAAAGGTCAATGCGAGACTCTTGGAGGAAAGTGAAAGATTGAACCGAAGATTATTGCAGGAATTACCCGTATCGGTGGTTACTGTGGTACAAGGAATCATTACACATGCCAACAACTCATTCTTCAAACTGGTTTCAGCCGATGAAAATGATGTCATCGAAAACCCCCTTTCGAAATGGGTTCACGAAGAGGATCGAAGTACTTTGGAAAAAACCAGCTATGACTTATTTACCGGCAAGGATTCTGTTGAATACCGGATAAGGATTAGAACAGCATCCAATGAAATACGATTTGTAGATGTCAGAGAGTCCATTTTCGAGTTGAAGAAAAACATGGTGACCTTGGCATTGATAACCGATGTTACAGAAAAGGTTGCTATCGAGGATAGGAACAAAGAAATCGAGGCGAGAACCAAAAAGATAATCGAGTCGGCGCTGGACGGTATAGTTCTAACCGACAACCAACTCCAAATCATTGATTGGAACTCTAAGTGTGCAGACATATTCAAATGGGGTAAAAAGAACCTACAAGGGGTCAGTTTGAAAGGATTTTTCAAAGCGAATGACTCCTCCGCTTTATTGAAAAAAGGACTTTTTGAGACGACAGCAACCCGATCTGATTCTGAGCCATTCCCTGTAGAAATTTTTTCAGCCAGTCTAAATTCCGGAAACAAAGAGCTTTTGGTATATTACATCAGGGATATCACTGAAAGAGTTACCACCCAAAACAAACTCAGGGAAACAGAACGCATTGAGCACATCTTGAACCAGTTTAGTGCTGAGATTTACCAATTGGAAGAGGTAAGTGATATATTCAATAAAATGATTGCCACTTTCCACACAATATGTGACCTCTGCCATATCTCCGTTTTTCAAACTGATGAAAATGGAAATGAATTACAAAAATTAGAGGGAGTTGGAGAATCCTTCCGCCTGCCAGTATGGAATGAAAATACTCTGGTTCCATCTACAAAAACAGATATCGTTCGTCAAGCCATGTCGGCTTGTACGATGATTATTCGAACCGGTGTTGATGACGGAATGGAAAAATCCGACTTAGCTGTTCCATTAATGGTAAGTGGCAAAAACTGGGGGGTAGTCCGATTCGAAACCGGCTTTACCGGTCTTTTTTCTGAGGGCAACCAGGGAATCATCAAAAAAATGCTTGAAGCCACATCCGTGCGTCTGAGCAAGGTAATTGACGATCAGAAGCTCAGAAGATTGAATAGGGAACTGGTACAAAACAACGCCCAATTACAACAATACTCATACATCGTATCGCACAATCTTAGGGCTCCTATTGCGAATCTGCTAGGATTGTCAAGGCTGTTCAACACAAATAATTTATCGGATGAAAGGAATGTGAAAGTCATCCGAAACATCGAATCTTCGGCATTTAATATCGATTCTATACTCAAGGACTTGAATAAGATCCTTGCCATCCGTAAGGAGCTGTCAAAGGAAAAAGAAGAGGTCAGTCTAGACGACATCATTTATCAGGTGCTGAAGACTTTGGAAAAAGAATTCATCGAAGTCAGACCCCGTATCGATTTGGACATGAAGGTTACCAGACTTCTTACCATCAAATCATACATCACAAGCATATTCACAAACCTCATCTCCAATGCCATCAAGTATCGTGCTCCTGAGCGGGAATGCGAAATAGTCATTCGAACCTTTAATTCAGATCGTGGCATTACGATTGAGTTCGAAGATAATGGTATGGGTATGGACATGGATAAGTTCGGTGAGCAAATCTTCGGACTTTACAAGCGATACCATCGTCATGTGGAGGGAACAGGAATTGGCTTGCATTTAGTAAAGTCGCAAGTAGAAGCCATGAACGGAAAAATTTCAGTTCAAAGTATAATCAATAAAGGAACAAAATTCACAATTCAGCTATATCATGACTAAGGAAAACAGAATCTTGCTAGTAGACGACGACGACATCCACAACTTCATCACGGAGAACTTCATTACCGACCACTATCCTTCCACGGATGTGGTTTCCTTCAATAATCCTGAAATAGCGCTCGAACATCTGAAGGAATCCACCTCACATAAGGATCCCGAATGTCCGGATGTGATCTTTCTGGATATAAACATGCCAGAAATGAATGGTTGGCAATTCCTTGAGAATTTCATCAAATTGAACATCGACAAGATTTGTGGATCAAAAATCTACATACTCAGTTCGTCAATGGATCCTGCTGATATTACACGATCCAAGCAGTTTGATATTGTAGCCAATTTCATATCGAAACCATTGACTGCAGAAAAAGTAGAGGCCATATTGCATTGAGCAACAATGTCAATAAATTGATTGGAGAATCTCATGCGATTGAATTGGTTTTGGTAATTTAGCTGACTCAAAACCAAAACCTCGTCAGGATCATGAACGAAGATTTGAAAAAAGCTGTAATCAAGTCGCTTGAAAAGAACTTTAAAAACGGCCCGTTGACTGCAAGAAATCTCGCTGGTATCTATTCCGATATCATCGAAAAAAACCAAAATTTGGATGCAGACAAGATTGCTGCAATGATTAACGATGCCGATATAAAAAGCGACCAGGAAGATCAGGCTGGCGACGAATAAATAAATCCAACTACTTTTTCAGTTTGTCTGAAAAGGCTTTTTTGAATTTTTCGAGTTTGGGTCTGATAACAAATTGGCAATAAGGTTCGCTACCATTCAGTTCGTAGTATTCCTGATGATAGTTTTCCGCAGGGTAAAATATTGCAGCGGGAGATATTTCTGTTACTATGACTCGATCAAACACCCGTCTTGAGATCAAGTCTGCCTTTATGGCAACAGCCGCATCTCTTTGTTCCTGACTGTGATAAAAGATAACAGAACGATATTGGGTTCCGACATCGTTTCCTTGTCTGTTCAGCGTAGTTGGATCGTGAGATGACCAAAACGCCTCAAGCAACTCTTCATAGGTTATAACAGCTGGGTCATAAGTTACCTGAACCACCTCGGCATGTCCTGTTGTTCCGCTACATACCTCCTTGTAGGTTGGATTGTCGGTTTGACCTCCCATGTAGCCCGAGACGGCCGAATATACGCCTTCGAGTGATTGGAAAACGGCTTCAGTACACCAGAAGCAACCGCTTCCAAAGGTGATGGTATCAAGCTTGGTGGTGTCCATGTGGTTTGAATTAGCAGTAGTCGAATGCCTTTCCCTAGCATCGGGTCCACCCATGCCACAAGAAGCAAGAATGCACAAGAATAGGCAAGTTAAAGAGGCTGGTCCTACTGACATTTAATTTTCAAACAGCTGGGAGAGCCTAAAAGTTAATCTGCTCTATCAAAAACGATATGACAATCCAATTCCGATTACTTCTTTGAATTGGGTTCTAGGACCGTATCCATCCAAAATACCATCATCATCAGAATCGTATCCGATCATGGTGTCGTCATCATAAATAAGGTGTGTGGAGATGTTGGCTGACATAAACTCATTGACTTTCATGTTGAGCATCAGCTCCCAATTCACATCCACATTGGCCGCATTCTCCATATAATCACTATAAAGCTCTAGTTTGGTGGATAGGGTTACATTTTTGATGATATCCTTCTTTAACATGGCTCTGATCATAGCACCAAATTCAGTTTTGGTGGTGCTGCCAGGCTCAACCCCGAATGCACCGGCTTTGATGAGCGAATCATCTTGTACCACGATAATCCTTCCAGCTAATGGGGAGGCCAAGAAGGTAAACGCTTCGGATGGTCGATAATCCAAACCTAGGGCCAGTGTAAAATAACCAGGGGCAAGGAACTTTGAAATTACAACCGAATCATTCGGATAATTATATCCTTTGGCAAATTGGCTTCTAAATGCCCCTAAGGCAGAATAATACCAATTTTTGAACGCAAAGCGACCATATTTGGTAGAAATATCAAGCTTATCCTCAGATTTGATGGCACTTTGATCGCCTTCTTGACTGATCCCGTAACCCAAATCAATTTGAGTATCCCATGAATTCAACTCGTCTTTATAGTTAGCCGCATATTTGAAGAGAGCCAATCCTGAAATGGAGTTGGATCCACCGGCCGCCCAATTGCTCAAACTAACCTGTGTAAAATTCACACCAACCAAGCCAGAACGCTTCCAGGCTTTTGTCCGATCAGAAGTCGTGTCCCGCTTGACGGATTCCAACATTGCTGTTTGAGACCAAGAGAAGGTGCCAAAACAGATGAGGCACAAGAAAGCCAATGCGATGCTTTTCATAAGGATATTTGTTATAAAAGTTTATTAAGATTGGTTTTTTCGTAGTAAATCTCTGATTTCTGTGAGGAGTTTTTCCTCATTTGAAACAACAGGAACAGCGGGTGGTGTAGAAGCCTTTTGTTCTCTTTTCAGACGGTTAATTGCTTTCACAATTAGGAATACGGCCATGGATACAATCAATAAATCTATTACGGATGTAACAAACTGTCCATATTGGACGGCTACCTCGGTAACGCCCTCTCCTGCTTTTTGTAGGACCAGTTTCTTATCGCTGAAGTCTACCCCACCTGTAATCATACCAACTAACGGCATAACCATGCCATCTACAAAAGAGGAAACGATCTTGCCGAATGCACCACCCATAACAAAGGCCACTGCCAAATCGACCAGGTTTCCTCGGATGGCAAATTCTTTGAATTCTTTGATAACTCCCATGACGCTTTTAGTTTGGACACGAATATAGGAGAACTAATCCGACTAAAAAAACATCACTTGCGCTGTATATATCGCTTGTATTCATAAGCAATAAAGAATCGGGCGTTCTTTGGAACCCACCATCGAACGAATTTGGAGGGATAGTCGTGAAGGCGGACACAACCCAGACTTATTGGAGTGCCCATATATTTGGCAGGTCCGCTCCCACCGACAGCAAATTCGTGTATACCATTCACATATCTTCTAGCGCCTCTAAACTCATCGGAAGGGGTCATATGCAGGAAATTAGGAAGATCCACCTTGCCATTGTATTTGATGACATGGCGACTGGCAAAACCCATCATTTTGTCACGCTTCAAATCCAATGAATCATAAGGCACTGCTGAATCCCAATAACGGGAGGTAATCAGGCACTTTGGAGCATAATATCTAGGCTGATCATCGAAATCCTTCAAAGCGGAGTGTGGATAATTGACATTTCTTGAGGAAGTAACAAATTGTGCCACCATCAAAATGGTGTCGTTTTGTACTTCACACAAACACATCCGTTGTCCAATGCAGTACTTTCGACCCTTGATTTCAATTTCCGGTTCCCTATTCAAAGGTTCCGTTTTGTATTTGTGGACTTTTGACAAATAATTTTGCCAAAGCCAATAGGGCTCATAAAACTTTTGCCGTTCCTCGCTACCCAAGGTGTCAAACCAGTTGCGAACCGCTTTCGGATCATAGGGATCAAATCCATTTTTATGGGCCTGACTGAAAAGGGGTTTGAACTCCGGTAGAGTGGCATCAATGGGAAATATATCATAACTACCTCTACAGTTTCCGCTTGCATCTACCGAATTGAAATCGCCTACTATATACCTTCCGGCGAGTGGATTTTCCAAATTAAAATCCGGATTGAATAACTCGTCGTACCGGAAGGCTTTATTATGTACCCTATCCATTTTGGTTAGAATAGGAATATAACACGGGTTCATTTTTAGAATTGAATCGATTGCAATATTATTCTTAGCCAACATGAGCGTGTCTAAAAATATTTTTCTCCTTTGAGAAATAAAATCATCCTGACTATTGACCTCTTGTCCATAGATGATGATACAATTGTTCCAATCAGCTACGGTTTGATCCCTGATTGCCTTGGCTTTTAAAAATATTGCCAAACTATCCTTAATCGAATGTGGCAATTTTACCTGAATGAGGTTTTGTAATGAAGTAGTCCATGTACTTGGATTCCCCGAATTCATCCTATTCTTTAAATCAAGCCAATGATCGAAAAACAAATCCTTAACGAAGGCACTATCTGAAACAGTTTGAGCCATTTTGGTCAATTGATCCAAAGCAAGAGCAACATCGCCCATGGAGTCCAAAATTTCCAATCTGTAAACAAAGCTTCGATAGAAATTGGAATCAGAAAATTCAGTCTGTTTCAGTTCGGCACGAACTTGTTCCAGTTGCCTTGAATCCAAAAGTGTTTCCAACTTATGGCTTGGAGATGATTTAAGCTGAAAAAAAGTAAAAGAAGCCACGGTTACCAGCGACAAGGAAACAACAACAATCCATCTACGACTAAAAAACATGATGATTCTAATTGAAAAACAACTAATTATGATTTAGGTGGGATTTATCAAATCCCAACGAAAATTACATCATTAAAAGCTATTATGAAATAGTTTCCTGCTGAATGAACTGGGTCATGTATAATTTGTGATACAGACCTGATTCTTGCAGTAAGCTGGCATGTGTTCCTTCTTCAACCACAACACCTTTATCCATAACTAAAATCCGATTGGCGTGCTTTATGGTCGCCAGTCTATGAGCAACCACTATGGATGTTCGATTTGTGGTGAGTGTTTCTGTGGCCTTGATGATTAAAAGCTCACTCTCCGCATCTATGGATGAAGTGGCCTCATCCAGAACGAGAATAGCGGGATTATGAGCCCATGCTCTCAAGAAGGAAATCAATTGCCGTTGACCCATAGACAACAAAGTACCTCGCTCTCCCACCCTGTAATCCAAGCCTCCAGGAAGTTTTTCCAAAAAGCGATCCATCCCAATGATGCTCGCACCCTCCTTCACTTTGTTAACATCAATTTCGGAGTTACCCATCCTAACATTATTTAGAATGCTATCTGAGAATAAAAACACATCTTGTAAAACCACACCGATTGAAGACCGCAATACAGGGAGTGGGATTTCGCGGATGTCGACTCCGTCAATCAAAATAGCTCCCTTTTGAATTTCATAAAATCTATTGATAAGACTTATGATAGTGGTTTTGCCGGAACCGGTTGCCCCAACAATGGCCAAGCGCTCTCCGTTATGGATTTTGAAACTAACATCCTTCAAAACCCATTCTTTATCCTTATAGGCAAACCAAACATTTTTGAATTCAACTATCCCATTTGAAATTCTATTCGATGAATTTTCAATAAGATCGCGATCGGTTTCCAAAGTGGTTTCATCCATTAATTTCAGGATGCGTTCGGAGCTTACCACCCCCATTTGAAGCGTATTGAATTTATCGGCTAGTTCCCGGATGGGTCGAAACAGCATGTTGATGTACATGATGAAAGCTACCAAGGTACCAAAGGTTAGTTCGTCCTTAATGACATCGGACGCACCCCACCATACCAACAATCCTATGGAAATTGCAGATAGGATTTCGACTACCGGAAAAAAAATGCTGTAATACCAAACCGATTTTATATTGGCATCCCTATGCATCGCATTGATCTTATCGAAGCGACCCATCTCTATCTTCTCTCTATTGAACATTTGTACAACCCGGATTCCACTCAAATGCTCATTTACAAAGGTGTTCAATGCGGCCACCTGTGTTCGAACTTCGGAGAACGATTTCTTAACGCTATTTTTGAAAATATTGGTTGCTACGGCCAATACAGGAATGGTACTTAGACTAATCAAAGTCAGTTCCACATCCACATAGAACATGTAACCTATTATAACCGCCAATTGAAGCAAATCGCCAAGAATTACTATCAGTCCATCCGAAAAAATATCTGCCACAGTCTCCATATCGGATATGGTTCTTGTTACGGGTATACCAACCGAGGTGCGGTCAAAATAAGGCACTGGAAACCGAATCATTTTCCCCAGAAGCTTCACCCGCATGTCTCTGACCACCAATTGCCCAAGTAAGTTGGATTGATAGGCATACAAAAATTGAAACACCGATTGTATGACTAGAACCATGATCATGACCATAACCATTTGGATCAAGCCATTAACATCACCGGTTACAACATGTGTATCCAATGTCAATTGGGTGAGCCACGGCCTCAAAGGGCTCATCGCAGCTATCAACATGGTTAGGAGTAGCGTCAGTGCGAAAGTCCGCTTGTAGGGCTTAACAAAGGCGAAGACTCCGGAAAGGATCCTAAAATCAAAAGCACTACCCGTAATCTTGCTCATGCCGATTCGTGTAATTTATGATCCAAAAATGGATATTGTATGTGTATGAGGTAAAGTCCCTCTGGAGGAGCCGCTGGACCTGCTACAGACCGATCTTTTGCATTTAGGATATCAATTAACTGATCATGAGAATACCTTTGCAAACAAGTTCCAACGATGGCTCTGACCATACCATGTAAAAATCGATCGCTGGTGATTGTGAATACCATGAGTCCGTCCCTGAGACTCCAATTGGCATGAGTCACATGGCAAAAATTGGTTTTTACTTGGGTGTTTTGTTTACTAAAGGATGTAAAATCATGCCGTCCCAACAATGCAGATACGGAGGTATTCAATACTTCGGGATCGGGTACAGAGTGGATGATACTAGCCAAGCCCTGCATAAAAGGACTTTTGACGGGCGCGATTAGGTATTCGTAGGTCCTAGAAACAGCGCTGAACCTGGCATGCGATTCCTCAGAGACTTCAAAAATATCTTGTACAGCAATATCGAAAGGCAAAATGCCATTCAGACTTTTAACGAATGTGGAAATGGAGTGAGGAAATTCATGGCTAGGCCAATCGAAATGGACAAAAAACTCGCGGGCGTGCACCCCGGTATCTGTCCGACCACAACCCGTGGTGGCTATCGGTTGCCTCAACAAAACGGCTAGAGCCTTTTCCAATTCATTTTGAACCGTATTGGCATTTTCCTGTTTCTGCCATCCCGCGTAAGCGGTACCTTTGAAAGACAATCTGATAAACCACCTGCTCACAATGCGAAATTAAGCATTGCATCGCCTTTAACTCGAACCTTTTTTAGGTATGCTGCTTCATATTTTTTTCATCGGTTATTCAGTAAAATTGCATTTCGTTTTTAAAACCGACCTATGACCGACATTAGAGAAATCAACGAAAGAATCCAGCACGAGAGTGCTTTTGTGGATTTGCTGCAAATGGAGATGAGTAAAGCCATTGTAGGACAAAGACATATGTCTGACCGTCTTTTGATTGGATTGCTGGCCAATGGACATTTACTGCTAGAAGGTGTGCCTGGTTTGGCCAAGACCCTAGCCATAAAAACGCTTGCAACAGCTATACATTCCAAGTTCAGTCGGATTCAGTTTACGCCTGATCTTTTGCCAGCCGACTTGCTGGGAACCATGGTATACAACCAAAAAAGGGAGGAATTTACGGTCCGAAAAGGCCCTATTTTCTCAAATTTCATTCTTGCTGATGAGATAAACCGTGCTCCTGCCAAAGTGCAAAGCGCCTTGCTGGAAGCCATGCAGGAAAAACAGGTAACCATCGGCGACCAAACTTTCCATTTGGAGGAGCCTTTCCTGGTGTTGGCCACCCAAAATCCAGTCGAGCAGGAAGGAACCTATCCTCTTCCAGAGGCTCAGTTGGACAGATTCATGTTGAAAGTGGTTATCGATTATCCAAGTAAGGAGGAAGAGCGTTCGATTATCCGCCAAAACCTGAGCCAAGAATCCGTTTCTATCCAACCTGTGGTAACTACCAATGAGATTCTCAAAGCTCGAAAAACGGTAAGAGAAGTTTACATGGATGAGAAAATTGAAAAATACATTTTGGATATTGTTTTCTGCACAAGGAACCCCGAGGAAGCCAACCTTGGCAAATTAAAAAGGATGATCGGATATGGTGCATCGCCCAGGGCAAGCATCAACCTAGCCCTTGCGTCAAAGGCCTATGCTTTCATTCGAAGAAGAGGCTATGTGATTCCAGAGGATATTCGTGCGGTATGCCACGATATTCTCCGCCATCGCATAGGTTTGACTTACGAAGCGGAGGCTGAAAATATTACGACAGACCAGATCGTAAGTGAAATCCTCAATGCTGTCGAAGTCCCTTGATGACTTTCTATAACCAATTCCAATATTTAAACTATCAAGCTGACCTCATATTTCGCCAGAATCAATATCCTCAATGGAAACGCTGGATTTATTAAAGCAGGTAAGAGCTATTGAAATAAGGACCAAAGGCCTATCGAACCAGATATTCTCTGGAGAATACCACAGCGCCTTCAAGGGACGGGGCATGGCTTTTAGCGAGGTGAGGGAATATATCCCAGGCGACGATATTCGTAACATCGATTGGAATGTAACCGCCAGGTTCAATCATCCTTATGTTAAGGTTTTTGAGGAAGAAAGAGAACTCACCGTGATGTTACTAGTGGATATCAGCGGATCCGGAGATTTCGGCACAACACGACAATTCAAGCGAGAGCTTATCACAGAGTTGTGCGCCGTTTTGGCTTTTTCAGCGATTCAAAACAATGATAAAACCGGCGTTATTCTTTTCTCCGACAAGGTGGAAAAATTCATTCCACCAAAAAAAGGAAGGTCCCACATACTTAGAATCATAAAGGAACTGCTCGAATACAAGTCGGAGGGAAAATCCACAGACATAGGTGTTGGATTGAAATATTTCAGCAACATGGTCAAGAAAAGGTGTATTGCCTTTCTTATTTCCGATTTCAAGTCACCTGACTATTCTGAGGCACTAAAAGTAGCTTCCAGGAAACATGACTTGGTAGCCATTCGGATAGGAGATCAAAGAGAGCGTTCTTTTCCTGATGTAGGCCTTATTCAATTTGCCGATACCGAATCTGGAGAGAAACTGCTGGTGGATACTTCCGACAGCCGAGTCAGGATGGCATTTGAAAACCGATCCAAAGAGATTGAATCAGCCACCACAGAGTTGTTGAATCGAAGCGGAGTTGACCATGTCAGAATCATGACTGGAGAAAGCTATGTGAATCCTTTGTTGCATTTGTTCAAACGAAGAGACAAAAGGGCATGAGGCGATTAAACCAGATATTTACTTCGATCTTGCTGTGCATTATGCCTTTGGGTACTTATGCCCAAATCGACTCGGCTTATGCAAAGCTCGACACCAATGTGATTTCAATTGGTGATCAAATTAGTTTCCGTTTGACCTTTACAGGAGCATCCAGATCAAATACTGTTTTCCCTATCGTGCCTGACACTTTCTCTAGTTTGGAAATTGTTAAACGGGGCCAAATTGATACCGTATCAGATGTATCAGGAACTCGAACACTTTCGCAATCATTCGTAATTACGGGATTTGATTCGGGATATCATGTGATTAAGCCTTTTGAATTTAAAACTATCAAGCCCGGAGAAGTCGATACACAAACCGTAGTAAGTCAACCGTTATTGCTGCAAGTAAAAACACTCGATGTAGATACCACAGCAGCTTTCAAAGACATCAAACCCATTGAAGAAGTACCCTCTTCCATTTGGGATTACTTGCCGTGGATTTTGCTCATGGCTGGTATCATCACAGGTTTTATTTTTCTTGTTAAATATTTGAAATCCAGAAAACCAAAATCAAAACCAGAATACATAGCTCCAGTAACTCCTAGCCACATAAAGGCTTTAAATGCCTTGGAAGAGCTAGAACGAAAAGGACTTTGGCAACAAGGTAAACACAGAGCATTTCACACGGAATTAACAGATATATTACGAATCTTCATTTCGGAACGATGGAATATCGGAGCTATGGAAATGACTACTGATGAAATTATGAGTCTGTCTTTCATCACCAATACCGGAAAAACGGATGGCATCGGATACATTTTGCACATGGCCGATTTGGTCAAGTTCGCTAAAGGTATTCCTCTGGGAGATGAAAACCAAAGATGCTTGGCTTTGGCAAGGTCGTTTGTAAACTCCAACGCTCCCATTCCAACTTCAACAGAAACAAACGGCCAGTCATGATTGATCAGATGGAATTTGCCAATCCAGGTTTGTTGTATCTGCTTTTGCTGATACCGGCGTTGGTTTTATTCGACCGATTATACATTTCCAGAAAGAACACACATATACCCTACTCCGACATCAGTATGTTCCAAGGGGCTCCAAAGTCTTGGAAATCCCGATTGGTTTGGCTTCCATCACTTTTGAGATATTTTGCATTGACATGCATTATCATTGGTTTGGCTAGACCCAGATCCAGTTCACAGGGCAGTAATGTAACATCAGAAGGCATCAGCATTGTGTTGGCTTTGGATGTATCGGGCAGTATGCTTGCGGAGGATCTCAAACCAAATCGAATTGAAGCCGCTAAAAAGGTAGCAACGGAATTTATCAAAGGAAGAAGCAACGACTTGGTTGGATTGGTAGTATTTGGAGGCGAAAGCTTCACCCAATGTCCGCTTACAAGCGACCACTCGGTTCTTTTGAATCTGATGGATGGAATTCAAAGCGGGATCGTTGCAGATGGAACCGCTATTGGTGAAGGATTGGCTACAGCTGTATCCAGAATCAAAGACAGCCCTACCAAAAGCAAAGTCATTGTACTGCTAACGGACGGAGAGAACAACGCAGGTTCCGTTGCACCCGAAACCGCTGGTGATATCGCCCAGGCATTTGGAATCAGGGTTTACACGATTGGTGTTGGAAGAAATGGAACGGCTCCATTTCCATTCCGCACTCCATTTGGAATACAGTACCAAAATGTGGAGGTCAGAATAGATGAAAATGTATTGAAGAACATATCCAATAAAACCGATGGAAAATACTTCCGAGCGACAGACAATAAGAAATTAACTGCAATCTATGATGAGATTGACAAACTTGAGAAGACAAAAGTAGAGGTAACCGAGTTCAGGCGCTATTCAGAGGAGTTTTTTCCATTTGCGCTTGCTGCACTCATTGCTGTCATGCTTGAATTCATTTTGAAATCCACCTTTTTCCGTAAAATACCCGCCTAAAATGTTTCGAATAGCAAATCCCGAACTTTTAATCCTCTACGCGCTGGTTGCCGTTGTAGTAGGATTGTTCGCATTTGCGACCTATAGAAATAAAAGGCAAATCCGTCTTTTCGCTGAATGGAATACTTACGGGAGACTAGCATCTGCAACATCTACCAAAAAACCTTATTTGAAGTTAGTGCTTCGATCCCTTGCAGTACTCATGTTGGTTACGGCTGTAATTCGTCCCCAGATAGGTTCCGGACTCGAGGAAGTAAAGCGCAAGGGAGTTGATGTGGTAGTGGCATTGGATGTTTCCAATTCGATGAATGCAAGAGATATCCAGCCTTCACGACTTGAAAGAAGTGTGCAGTCTATTTATAGGATCATCGATAAACTTCAAGGCGACCGAATAGGACTTGTGGTTTTTGCCGGTCAGGCATTTGTTCAACTACCCATAACCACAGATTATGGTGCCGCCAAACTTTTCCTCTCTAACATCAACACAGGCATGGTGCCATCGCAAGGAACCGCTATTGGAGCAGCCATTGAAAAATGTATGGAAACAGTAGGTGACTCATCCATAAAATCCACTGCGATTATCGTTATCACCGATGGAGAAAATCATGAGGATGATGCCATTGAAACAGCCAAGGAGGCCGCATCAAAGGGTTTCGTAGTTCATACTGTCGGAATGGGCTCTCCACAAGGGTCTCCCGTACCTGATGGCAGAGGCAATTTCATTTCTGATGGTAGCGGAGGAACTGTGGTTTCCAGACTGGATGATGCCTTATTGCAACAAGTTGCAGATGCCGGTAAGGGAAAATATGTTAGAGCAAGTTCCAATGCAGATGCCCTGTCGGTCATATTAAGCGAAATTGATGCTATGGAGAAAAAGGAATTTTCATCTAAGATGTTTACCATTTATGATGAGCAATTCATGTGGTTCCTTGCCGCTGCATTATTTTTCCTAGTATTGGAAATGATAATTACCGACCGCAAAACGGGATTGCTGAGCAGTATCAAACTTTTTGGCGAGCAACAGAAATAAAAAAATGAAAACCCACCAATTGGCTATATCGTTCCTGCTACTAATAGCTTCCATGTCCATTGCCATGGTAAGCGAGGGTCAAAATGAAAGAAACGCATTGAGGGAAGGGAATAAAATGTATCAGGAGGGAAAATTCGTAGAGGCAGAAAACAAGTATAGGCAATCTGTCAATGGCAAGGACAAAGAAAATGCTTTCTCAGGAAGTTACAACCTTGGCAATTCGCAGTATAAACAAAATAAATTTGAAGAGGCGACCAAATCTTATCAGGAATCAGGTCAATTCACCAAAGACCCGCAGAAGCAATCGAAGTATCTCCATAACCTTGGAAACAGCTACATGAATCAGCAAAAGTATCAAGAGGCTGTGGATGCCTACAAACAGTCGCTGAGATTGAACCCGAAGGACCAGGACACCAGGTACAATCTCGCCTATGCCCAATCGAAATTGGCGACACAGCAACAGCAGCAGCAAAATAAAAATCAAAAAGATCAAAACAAGGATCAAAAAGAGAATCAGCAAAACCAGGATCAAAAGCAGCAGGAGAAAAACAAAGACCAACAACAGCAAGGGAAAGAAGGCAAAGACGACAAAGACAATACGAAGGATCCCTCTGGTGAACGACAAAAAGACGACCAACAAAAGAAAGACCCCAACCAAAAGAAACAGCCGCAGTCGGGCCGTAAACTAAGCAAGGAGGAGGCAGAGCGCATGCTGAAAGCTCTGCAAAATGATGAAAAGGATCTTCAAAAGAAGTTGAACAGGATCGATGGGGAACGAATCAAAACAGACAAACAGTGGTAAGATGGCATCGAATTGTTTTATATTAAACCGTTTCGCTTGTGTGCCTTTAAGTCCGATGGCATTAGCTTTCATGCTTTTGATTTATTCATTTGCCTATCCGACGATTTCATCGGCTCAAAGCCTAAGCGCCAGCGTTAACCGGAACCCGGTTGCCCTTGGTGAGCAATTCCAAATCACCTTCACTTTGAATGGGAGCGGAAACACTTTCACTCCACCGGCCATGAATGAATTCCTTGTGCTCTCGGGACCGAATCAATCAACAAGCATGCAAATTGTCAATGGATCTTTTTCACAATCCGTATCCTATTCATATATCTTGCAAGCAAAAAAAACAGGAACCTTCAAAATTGGACCAGGAACAGTCAATAGTGGCGGTAAAATCATTCAATCCAATCCTATTACAATTAATGTGGTTGCGGGAAGTCAATCGCAAGGTGGACAGCAACAAAACAACCAAGGTAACATTTCATCAGGAAGTGTATTCATCAGAGTCAGTGTCGACAAGAAATCCGTCTACAAGGGAGAAGCAGTAGTTGCCACTTTTAAACTATACACCAATGTGCAAGTTGTAAATTATTCCATATCGAAAATGCCCTCCTACGCTGGATTTTGGAGTCAAGACATGGAAATGCCAAAGCAGATGACTTTGTACAACGAAAATGTAAATGGTACTCCATATCAGGTCGGAGAAATAAAGAAAGTGGTATTGTATCCTCAGCAGAGCGGTATCCTTACGATTGACCAAATGGCTGGTGAGTGTGTAGCGCGTGTCCGTGTAAACCGAAACAGGTCAAACAACCCATTTGATATTTTCAATGATCCGTTTTTCAGCGACCCATTCTTTGGATCGGGCGGAGTAAGGGATGTTCCTTATGCCATCAAGAGCGATCCCGTAAAAATCACAGTCAAGGAACTACCTTCAGGTGCCCCTGCCGGTTTCAACGGGGCCGTTGGCGAATTTTCATTGGAGACTCTACTCGATCGTGAAAAGGTAAAGACCAACGATGCCGTTAATTTGAGAATCAAACTCACTGGAAGAGGTAATTTGAAATTGATAGAATCGCCATTTTCAACAATACCAGAAGAATTTGAATCATACGACCCAAAAGTGGGAGATCAGATATCAATTGGTTCGAGAGGTGCAACGGGAACAAGAACCTTCGAGCACTTATTGATTCCGCGTGTTCCCGGAAATTATCAGCTTGGTCCAATAGATTTTGCATACTTCAACCCTGAGACCGAGGCCTATGTATCCTTATCTTCTCCACCTATCAAGCTCGAGGTCGAGAAAGGCAAGGGTGATACAAGTCCGATTGTATCCAGCGGAGGCAAATCCGATTTTAGAATCATAGGCAGAGATATCAAATACATCAAGGCAAGTAGCGGTAAAATAGAAAAAGCCCACCAGCGGTTTTTCGGAACCTGGTACTTTTATCTGCTTACACTGGTTCCAATTACCGCTATGATTGCACTAGCAATTACCAAAAGGAAGCAAATAGCAATGAAGTCGGATGCTGTGGGATACAAGAGCCGAAGGGCCAATGCTATGGCCATAAAGCGGATGAAGGAGGCAGAGCGCAATATGATGCAAGGCGAAAACGGTAAGTTTTATGAAGAAACCGGTAAAGCCATTTGGACCTATTTATCAGACAGGCTGCGAATTCCAGTTTCCGAATTGAGCAATGAACATGTTGTTGCTGAATTGAAAAAAGCCGGAGCTACAGACTCTACAGCCGATTCATTTAAGTTGCTATTGGAAACATGTGAGTTCGCCCGATTTGCTGGTGCATCGCCCTCGACAGAACCCAAGCTCATCTATGATCAAACCATCAAACTCATCACCGATGCTGAAAAGGAATTGGCCTCATAGAATCAAAATCATTTTCGCATTGCTATTGTTTGGAGGAATGGCCATTGCCAACACTCCAGAGCAATCCTTCGACAAGGCCGGCAAATTGTACAAGGAACAAAATTATGCTGCAGCGCTCTCCATCTACGATTCCTTATTGCGAATCGGATATCAATCCGCTGAATTGGAGTTCAATTGCGGAAACGCTTACTATCGAACGGGTCAAATACCACAAGCGATTTTACACTATGAAAGGGCTGCTAAGCTGGATCCTGATGATACGGATATCGAACACAATTTGCGTATCGCCTATCTATCCACAATCGACAAGATCGACCCTGCTCCTGAGTTGTTTTATGAGAGGTGGATTCGTAATTTGGCTTATGGTGGAGCCTTATCATCAAAGGCAGGTTGGACTGTAACTCTGATATGGTTATCAGCGGCACTATTTGCCGGATACCTTTTTGCATCCAAGCTTATCATCCGAAAATGGGCCTTTGCCGGGTTTGCTGCTACCTTGTTTGCTGGAGTTTTGCTTTGGTTGTTGGCAGAGAATCAAAATAGCCATTTGAACCATAACAAGGGCGCTATCATTTTCTCGGATGCGGTATATGTAAAAGCCTCACCCAATACTGATGGAGCCAACCTTTTCATGCTGCATGCAGGCACCAAAGTAGTTGTTACCGATGAAATGGAAGGGTGGAAAAAAATCAGAATAGCCAACGGAAACGAAGGCTGGATAGATCAAGGCGTTGCTGAGGAAATTTAAAATCGTTGATTTGAAACCAAATCAACATTTGTTGCTAACATAGTGGGTGCCGATTTTCGCACTTCACTCCCCTTCCGGCTTCTTCCTTGGCTTATGAAATTTCCTAGGAGGACCTTTTCGGTGGTTAGGCCTTTGTCCGCGGTGATGTGATTTGGATGGTGCTTTCATCTCCATAGCAGGAATACCCTCCGGATTTGGCACGCGGCTCACCTCTTTACCAATAAGTTCTTCAATACGACGAAACCTGCTGTTATCATCGGAATTTACGAAAGTAATAGCGGTACCGGTGCGTTCTGCTCGGGCTGTTCTACCAATGCGATGCACATAGTCTTCCGGGTCTGGCGGAACATCATAATTAACTACCAGGTCTATTCCTTCAACATCAATTCCGCGTGAAAGGACATCTGTACCTATGATCATGTTCAATTGCTGGTTCTTGAATGACCGCATGATTTCCTCGCGTTCCCGTTGATCGAGATCGGAATGGAAAGCTTGGCACTTGAAATTGATTTTTCGAAGAGCGGAATCCAATCGCTTGACCTTTTCCTTTGTTGAGGCGAAAACAATCACACTGCCAAATCCACCCTCTCGGAGAATTTTGGATATGAGATCCAGTTTATGGGCGTCATCCACTTCATAGCATTGCTGTACGATGCCTTCAGCTGGTTTTGATATGGCAATATTGATTTGCTCAGGCTGGTTCAATAAACGACCTGCCAATGTCCGGATTTTGGGTGGCATGGTGGCCGAGAACAGCAAGGTTTGCCGCTCTTTGGGAAGGTAACTCACAATTCGCATGATATCATCATGGAACCCCATATCCAACATACGATCCGCCTCATCCAAAACCAAGTGTTTCAGTTTATCCAATTTGATATCACCGGCAGCAAGAAATGAAATAAGTCGACCAGGTGTGGCAACTACTAAATCGATACCCTCTTTGATGGCTTTCTTCTGTTGTTCCCAAGTAATGCCATCGCCACCTCCGTAAACGGCCATAGAACCCACGCCAGTGAAGTAACCTAAAGCCTCCACCTGCTGGTCGATCTGTACCGCCAACTCGCGCGTGGGTGCCAAAACCAGCGTGTTTACATGATCATGCCCCTCTCGAATAACCTTTTCGATCATAGGCAACACATAGGCCGCTGTTTTTCCCGTTCCCGTTTGAGCGCAGGCAATAAGATCTTTACCCGAAAGGATAATGGGAATAGATTGTTGCTGTATGGGGGTGGGTTTGTCGAAACCCATGGAAAGAACTCCGTCCAATAACTCAGGACTGAAGTTGAAATCGTGAAATGTCAAATGCAGTGGTATATATCGCAAAGATAGTGAATCGATAACTACCCCGACTTTTCATTATCATTGTGTTCCAATGCACCCAGTTGTATCCTTTCTGGTTCCTTTTTACAATCCAGGTCCAGCCCTATTCGATTGTATCGAATCCATATTGACTCAAGATGGACCGGAGTTCGAGTTGATTTTGGTTGATAATGGATCTGATGATGGTTGTTATGAAGCAGTATCCGAGAAATACCGGATTCACCACCGCATCCGTTTGGCGCACGAACCAACAAAAGGTATTTCTTTTGCATTGAATACCGGACTGAAATATTGTACCGGAACATACATTGCCCGTATGGATGCCGATGACATCTGCTTGCCAGGACGAATGGCAATGCAAAGTCAATTGTTGGATGCTCATCCGGAAATCGGTTTGGTTTCTGGTTTAGTACGGTATGGAGGCGAGGAAATAAATGAAGGAATGATGTTTTATGTGGATACCATCAATAGACTTGTGGATTCGGAAGCGATTCGAAAAAATATGTTCGTTGAATCACCCTTTGCGCACCCTAGTGTCATGTTCCGTAAATCGTTGATTGAAATGTATGGCCAATACTCTACAGAACAAGTACCCGAAGACTATGAACTGTGGCTTAGATGGAAAGAGCAAGGCATTGTCATGGAGAAAATCAACCAGGAAGTTATTGTGTGGAATGACCAACCCAACCGTTTGTCCAGAACCCATGAAAATTACAGCAGATCAGCTTTTGAAAACACGAGGGTTAAGTATTTAGTCCGGTGGCTTCGACAACATGTTCGTCCCGACAAGCCCATTTTCATTTGGGGCGGCGGAAAGTTTTCCAAGAGAAAAGCATCCTTGTTGGAGGAGCAAGGAATCCGAATTCATGGATTTATCGATGTGGATGAGAATCGCACTTCAGACACAAAACCTATAATTCACTATTCAAAGATACCTCCCCCAGACTCCATATTCATTCTTTCCTCAGTAAGCAATCGTGGTAAGTTCGAGGAGATTCGATCCTTTTTATGCTCTAAAGGTCATAAGGAAGAAGTCGATTTCCTGATTAGCTCTTGATTCTATTTAACATATTATTACGCAATCAGGACAAAATATCCATTTAAATCGATACGCTATTGATTTTCAATGACAATCGTATCTATTTGCGCTTGGATCGTTTCCGCGTCTCTTTCAAGGTAGTTAACTTCTCCACTTGTGGACCACGAATGGTTCTCTGATACCTTTTTTCTTTTTCGATTAACAGGTTTTCAGAGTTGCTTATGAACTCCAAATCCGATTTTGTCTTGGTGGTTCTTTTTTTAGTTTTGAGTGACATGGTATGATGTTTGGTATTGCAATCTTATTAACGAACCGTATATTTGGAGATGATATCCGTCAGCCCGATTATTTATGAGTGAAATTTCAGAAGCCCTCTCTCCTTTTAGAAGCCTTTTTGAGAGCCATTTGATGGATGAAATGGAGCAAAGCGGAAAATTGATGCATTTGGATGCTGGAACAATCATTTTAGAACCTGGCAGTTATGTCAAGTTCATTCCGCTATTGGTAAAAGGAAGCATTAAAGTATTGAGACAAGGTAATGATGCCAACGAGATCCTTTTATATTATGTAGAACCGGGTGAAACATGTGCTATGTCACTCACCTGTTGTGTTTCCAATCAAAAAAGCAATGTAAAAGCCATTGCGGAAGAGGATACCACGATGATTAGCTTGCCAGTGAATAAATCTGATGAGTGGATGACCACCTATCCATCATGGAAATCCTTTATTATGCAGACCTATCGGAACCGGTTTGAGGAGTTGTTGAAGGCCATAGATGGGATCGCGTTCCAAAAAGTGGATGAGCGTTTGCACCACTACCTGGTGGAAAAATCGAAACTTTTAAAATCGAGTGAGATTCAAATATCACACCAACAAATTGCAGAAGAACTGAACTCCTCTCGTGAGGTCATTTCCCGATTGTTAAAACAACTTGAACTCAAGGGGCTGGTTAGTTTGGGACGCAACAAAATATCATTGAATCTTCCTAATTAAATCTTCAACTATCGTCATACCATCAACAACCCACAACATGAAAAAACTTGCTTGTCTCCTACTCTTCATCCTCTCGGCCAATTCTTGGTCTCAAGCCCAAAATCGAGTAGCCAAGGATGTATCCGTAAAAGAATTCGCCAAGCTGATCGAAACTGGCAAAGGAACCTTGTTGGATGTCCGCACACCCGGTGAAATCGCCAAAGGATCCATCAAAGGATCTGTGAACCTCGATTTTTTTGATGACAACTTTGAGACAAAACTAGAGCAACTTGACAAGAAAAAGCCGGTTTATGTATACTGTGCATCAGGAGGAAGAAGCAGCGACGCCATGGAAATGATGAAGAAAAAAGGGTTTGTTGAGGTTTACAATCTCAGCGGTGGTTACAATGCTTGGAACAAGACTTACGGAAAGTGAGTGAAGTCACCAAAGACCGTTTTGGGAACAACATCCCGGAATGGTACGCCGGATATGTAAATTTGTTTGGACAGAAAACGGTTATGGAAGCCTTGCAGGAATCCATGGATGAAACCGTTGCCCTCATCTCTTCGATGGATGAATCCAAATTAAGGTATACCTATGAGGAAGGCAAATGGACAGTGGCAGAAGTTTTGATTCACTTGATCGATTGCGAGCGCATTTTCACCTACAGAGCACTTCGATTCGCCAGGAACGACGCCACTCCACTTCCAGGTTTCAATGAGAATGACTACGCACCTAACAGCTTTGCAAACAGCAGAAGCTTAAATTCCATATTGGAAGAATACATCTCCGTGCGCAAATCGTCATTGACCTTTTTCGGAAACCTACAAAACGACATGTGGTCCAGAACAGGCATTGCCAACGGACTGGTTTTTTCTGTAGAGATGATTGCAACCGTAATTTACGGTCACGAAACACACCACTTGAAGGTACTTCGTGAACGATACGGTGTTTGACTAAATCCGCTCTCAAATTCACTAAATTTGCACTCCGGCCAACGCTGGTGCACAAACAACATGTCGATCACAGAAGAAATAGGAAAAAGGCGCACTTTCGCCATCATCAGTCACCCGGATGCTGGTAAAACAACATTGACCGAGAAGTTCCTGCTTTTCGGTGGCGCCATTCAGGTTGCAGGAGCTGTTAAATCCAACAAGATTCGAAAAACCGCTACCTCCGATTTCATGGAAATCGAAAAACAAAGGGGGATTTCTGTAGCCACATCGGTGATGAATTTCGACTACAAAGGACTTAGCATCAATCTTCTCGACACACCGGGTCACAAGGACTTCGCCGAAGACACCTACCGCACCTTGACTGCTGTGGACAGCGTTGTATTGGTCATAGACTGTGTGAAAGGTGTAGAAGAGCAAACCGAAAAACTTATGGGGGTATGTAGAATGCGAAATACGCCTGTGATCATTTTCGTGAACAAGCTCGACCGCGAAGGAAAAAACCCTTTCGACTTGCTTGATGAGATTGAAGAGAAGCTGAATATAAAGGTTCGTCCACTTAGTTGGCCGATCAGCATGGGAAGTACATTCAAAGGCGTTTACAACATCTATGAACACAGTCTACTTCAATTCATGCCTAACAAAAAAGCTACAGAAGAAGATTTGGTCAACATCAAAGATGTGAACGACCAAATTTTGGATGAAAAACTAGGGCGATATGTTGGACAGCTTCGTGAAGATGTCCAATTAATCGAAGGCGTGTATGACTCATTTGATCGAGAAAAATATCTTAGCGGAGAGGTAGCTCCCGTGTTTTTCGGTAGCGCCATTAATAATTTCGGCGTGAAAGAACTCCTGGATACTTTCACGGAGATTGCACCACCTCCTGGAGATCGCGACACGGCAGAACGAACCATCCATCCATCCGAAAAACAATTCACAGGATTCGTATTCAAGATACATGCCAACCTCGATCCACGACACCGTGATCGGATTGCGTTCCTTCGCATTTGTTCTGGAAAATTCGAAAGGGGTAAGTTCTTTCACCATGTGAGGCTCAACAAGGAATTGCGCTTCAATAGTCCTGCACAATTCATGGCCCAGTCTAAAAACATCATTGAAGAAGCATTTCCTGGTGATGTCATTGGCTTATACGACACCGGCAATTTTAAAATTGGCGACACATTAACAGAGGGGGAAAACTTGAACTTCAAAGGCATACCACGATTTTCGCCGGAAATTTTCAAAGAACTGGTGAATACCGACCCGATGAAAACAAAACAACTTGAAAAAGGCATTATGCAGTTGACCGATGAAGGCGTTGCCCAGTTGTTCATTCAAAATGGTGGCACAAGGAAAATCATTGGCACTGTGGGTGAGCTGCAATTTGAAGTCATACAACACCGACTTCTACATGAATATAGCGCCTCCTGCAAATTCATTCCAATGAACATTCACAAAGCGTGTTGGATCACTTGCGAATCAAAAGAAAAGCTGGATGAGTTCACACGCTTTAAACAGAACCATATCGCCTTCGACAAAGATGGCAATCCAGTATATTTTGCAGATTCACAATGGATGTTAGATCAAATGATCAAAAACAATCCCGACATCCGATTCCACTTCCTCTCCGACACCTTAGAAACCATATAACACATGAGCATGTTTTCATTAAAAGGACTTCTGTTATTAACGACCTCCTGCTTGTTCCTTTCCTTAAATTTCACAATAGCGCAAAACACATCAACCCAAATGAGTATGGAAGCACCCAGAGCACGCAAAATCAATAAGGAATTGGTGGCACACGGACAAACTAGAATCGATCAGTACTACTGGCTAAATGACAGAGAAAATCCTGAAGTCATAAAGTATTTGGAAGACGAGAACAAATACACCAGCGCGATGCTTGCTCCAACATTGGAATTGCAGGACAAGCTGTTTGCTGAGATGAAGGGCCGCATCAAAGAGCAAGACCAAAGTGTTCCCTATTTCTACAATGGATACACCTACTACACGCGCTTTATTGAAGGAGGCGAGTATCCTATCTACTGCAGAAAAAAAGGAAGAAATGACGGTAAAGAAGAAATACTTCTAGACTGCAATGAGTTAGCCAAGGGTCATGCTTATTTCAGCGCTACACCAGTTCAAGCCAGCCCTGATAACAAGATTGGCATGTTCGCTGTAGACACCGTAGGTCGAAGAAAATACACCATGTTATTTAAGAACCTTTCAACAGGTGAAATGCTCGCTGACAAGATTGAAGATGTGAGCGGAAATGCTGAATGGGCCAATGATAACAAGACCGTTTTTTACAATGTGAAAGACCCGGTAACATTAAGGGAGTTCAAAATCATGAGCCATGTATTGGGAACACCAAGCTCCTCAGACAAAGTGGCATTTGAAGAAAAAGACGAAACTTTCAGTTGCTATGTGGGTAAAACCAAATCAAGACAATACTTGGTCATATACTCAAACAGTACCATGACCACCGAAAACCGCATTTTGGAAGCCGATAAGCCTGCAGGTGCATTTCGTGTTTTCGAACCCAGAAAACGAAATCACGAATATTCTATCGACCATTTAAACGGTGTTTTTTACATCATGACGAATGATAAAGCCCAAAACTTTCGATTGATGAAATGTGATGAAAAAACAACTGGAATGAACCAATGGAAGGAGGTTATCCCCCATCGCTACGAAGTTTTGTTGGAAGGCATTGAACTTTTCAATGAGTTCTGGGTGCTCAACGAAAGAATAGGAGGATTACCAAAAATCCGAATCATGCAAAAAAATGGACAGGAACACTATTTGGATTTTGGCGAGGCCACCTATGATGCTTACATGGGTGCCAACCCTGAATCAGATACCAAAGTTCTGCGTTACGGATTCAATAGCATGGTAACTCCTGCCTCCACCTTCGATTATAACATTGAAACAAGACAAAAAAACCTGCTAAAGCAGCAGGAGATCGTAGGAGGTTATGATGCTACCAAATACCAATCGGAAAGGATTAATGTGAAAGCCCGGGACGGAGTGATGGTTCCTGTGTCTATTGTTTACCGAAAAGACCTGTTTAAAAAGGATGGTTCCAACCCCATGCTCCAATACGCATATGGATCCTATGGATTCTCCATGGAAGCGACCTTCAGTTCGGCAAGATTAAGTTTACTGGACCGTGGCTTTGTTTATGCAATAGCTCATGTAAGAGGTGGTCAGGAAATGGGACGGCAGTGGTATGAGGATGGTAAACTTTTGAAAAAGAAAAACACCTTTACGGATTTTGTCGATTGCTCATCAGCTCTTGTTGAATTGAAATACACCTCGTACGACAGGTTATTTGCTATGGGCGGTAGTGCTGGAGGACTGCTAATGGGTGCTATTATCAATATGGCTCCCGAAAAATACAAAGGCGTTATTGCAGGTGTACCTTTCGTGGATGTGGTTACCACCATGCTGGATGCATCCATCCCACTTACTACATCCGAATATGATGAGTGGGGCAATCCGGAGAATAAGGATTACTTTGACTACATGTTGAGCTATTCACCGTATGACAATATAGAAGCCAAGGAATATCCTAACCTTTTGGTAACAACTGGACTACACGATAGCCAGGTGCAATATTGGGAACCTGCTAAATGGGTGGCCAAACTTCGAGATATCAAAAAAGGGAACCAGATGCTTTTGTTATTCACCAATATGGATGCTGGCCACGGCGGAGCCTCTGGTCGATTCCGAATGCTGAAGGAATTGGCGATGGTATATGCCTTCGCAATTGATCTAGCCGGTAAAAAATAACTTCGTAGCAATACACCGGTAACACGATTTAAACACTTGTCTGTAAACACAACTATACAGACAAATCAAATCCATGCAACGAGCGTTTAACTTAAGGTAAACAAGCCCTATGCAACAACAGCAAAAATTTCCTTGAGCTTCCCAACGCAATAATCGACTTCTTCAAGTGTGTTGAACTTGGAGAAAGAAAAACGAACTGCAGGGCGCGAGGGATCAGCATTCATAGCACGAAGGACATGGGAACCAACATTGCTTCCGGAGGAACAGGCGCTACCACCAGAAGCAGCAATGCCGTTTATGTCGAGACTGAACAATAAGGTTTCGGCCATATCCGATGGTGGAAAAGACACATTCAATACCGTATATAAGTTTCCGCTTGATATATCGCCATTGAAATGAACACCAGGAATTTCTGACTCCAGCTTTTCTATCATCTTATTTTTGATAGAGGTTACATGGGACATATCCTTTTCCAAATCGCGATAAGCCACTTCCATGGCTTTTGCCAATCCAACTATTCCATATACATTTTCGGTACCGCCTCTCATGTTACGCTCTTGGGCGCCACCAGTGATGAAAGGTGTAATTTGTAGTCGACTACTCAAATACAAAAATCCGACACCTTTGGGACCATGAAACTTGTGAGCGGCGCCTGTTAGCATATCGACATGCGTTTGAGCCAAGTCGTATTGAAAATGCGCCATGGTTTGAACTGTATCCGAATGGAAAATTGCACCGTATTGCTTGCATAGGTTTCCCACTTTCGTGATATCAATGACCGTACCTGTTTCATTGTTGGCATGCATCAGTGATACTAACGATGAAGGATATTTTTGTAAAAGAGACTCCAATTGATTGAGGTCGATATGCCCATGCGCATCCACATCTAAATTATGCAGCTCTATCGTTCCCTCCTTCTCCAACTCTTCCAAGGTGTGCGACACCGCGTGGTGCTCAGTTGCGGCGCTGATGGCATGGCGAATACCTTTGTCGTGTATGGTTCTTCGAATGGCCATATTATCCGCCTCCGTGCCACCGGAAGTGAAGAAAATCTCGGAAGGAGCCGCATTGAGAAGTCTGGCGACTGTTTTTCGGGCGTTTTCAATCAATGCGCGGGTCTCACGACCAAATGCATGAATGGATGATGGGTTACCGAATTGATTGTTGAGTACCGGGATCATGGCCTCCAGCACTTCGGGATGCATCGGTGTGGTGGCTGCGTTATCGAAATAAATCTTCATCTTGATCATCGTGATTGTGGCATGGCGACAGCAATGATGTCGTCCATTATTCGTTTGGCCAATTCGTTGGCAGTGGCTTCCGTTTTACTTTCGGAGTAGATTCGAATGATAGGCTCCGTATTTGATTTACGAAGGTGGACCCATTCGTTACCGAACTCGATTTTAACCCCATCTAAATCGTTGACAGGTTGAGATGCGTATTTCTCCTTAATGGATTGAAGAACCATGTCCACATCCAAATCGGGTGTCAATTCAATCTTGTTTTTGGAGATGAAATAATCTGGATAAGAGTTTCGTAGTTGCTTGCATGACAACTTGGAGTTGGACAAATGCGTAAGAAAAAGAGCTATCCCCGCAAGGGCATCTCGTCCGTAGTGCAACTCGGGAAGAATGACTCCTCCGTTGCCTTCCCCACCAATCACCGAACTAACTGACTTCATCATGGAAACCACATTAACTTCACCTACGGCGGAAGCATGATGCTTGAACCCCGCCACCTCGGTAACATCGCGCAAAGCACGCGTTGAAGACATGTTTGATACGGTGTCTCCCTTGCGATATTTCAAGACATGCTCTGCAACGGAGACCAAAGTGTATTCCTCTCCAAACATGGTACCATCTTCGCAAACGAAGGCAAGACGATCCACATCCGGATCCACTACAATACCCAGGTGCGCGTTGTTAGACACTACGGCATCTGATAAATCTTTTAGATGTTCCGGAAGTGGTTCGGGGTTGTGTGGAAACCTACCTGTGGGTTCGCAAAACAGCTCGAACACATCGACAACTCCCAAGGCCTTTAACAATCTTGGAACGGCGATGCCACCAGAACTATTGACGGAATCCACAACTACACGAAGACCGGCATTTTTAATGGTGGCCACATCAACCAAATCAGACTTAAGTATGGCCTGGATATGCCTGTCAATAGCGTCAGGGTCGAATGTGGAATTGCCTAGCTGCTCAACCGAGGCGAATTCGAACCTCCCAGATTCGGCAAATTGCAAAATCCGTTCCCCGTCCAATGCACTGAGGAATTCTCCTTGCTCATTCAAAAGTTTCAAGGCATTCCATTGGATAGGATTGTGGCTAGCGGTAAGTATAATGCCGCCTTGGGCCTGATGATACGGAACGGCCATCTCCACCGTAGGTGTCGTTGAAAGCCCCGTATCGATGACATCAATACCCAGTCCCATGAGCGTTCCTGTGACCAAATGGTGCACCATGGGTCCAGATAACCTCGCATCGCGACCAATGACCACTTTAGGTTTTTGATTTTTGGCGTTTCGGGATCTGATCCAAGCACCGTAAGCGGATGTGAATTTAACCACATCAACAGGAGTTAAACCTAGACCTGGTTCCCCTCCGATGGTTCCCCTGATGCCGGATATGGATTTGATAAGTGTCACCTGATGCTGTTTGATTTACAAAGGTAAAAAGTTAAATGCTCATTTGCAGCCTATTAGACAAACCAAAGCTAGCATCCGTAAAAGCCACCTTTTTTCTTGCTAATCCCCTTAAAATGATTAACTTTGCAACCTCAAAAAACACCCATACCGACACCATGGCTGAAAACGACAACACGCAGTCCAGCAGTAACATCGATCTTGGTCAAACCGTTAGCAAGGCTGAGGGTTACCTCCAGGAAAACAAGAAAAGCCTGACTATCATTTTGAGTGCCATTTTGGTGGTGGTCTTGGGTTATTTCGGTTATCAGAAATTCATAGTGGAGCCCCAACAAAGGGATGCCATTAGGGAAATGTTCGTTGCTGAGAACTATTTCAAAACAGATTCACTTGATAAGGCCCTTAACGGCGATGGTCAATACATGGGCTTCTTGGAAATAATTGACACCTATGGTTCATCCAAAGCGGCTAACAACGCCAAATACTACGCTGGGGTATGCTATCTCCGCAAAGGTGATTTCAATAAAGCCATTGAGTTTTTGAGTGATTTCGATGCAGAGGACGATGTATTGGGAGCCGTTGCTTATGGCGCAATTGGCGATGCCAACTTAGAATTGAAGAACAATGATGAAGCTTTGAAACACTACCGTATGGCTGTTGATTACGACAACAACATGTTTTCAGCTCCATACTTTTTAATGAAAGTAGCCTTTGTACAAGAGTTGAACAAGGATTATAAAGGCGCATTGGAAACCTATGAGCGTATCAAGAAGGATTTCCCAAAGAGCACCGAAGCCAGGGAGATTGAGCGATACATCGCCAGGGCCTCGAACCTTTCGAAGGCCGGTTAATAACCGATGTCAACTCAGCATCAAAACCTATCCTCTTTCGATCCGAAAGACCTTCCATCTGTAGAAGGCAAAAGATTTTGCATTGTTGTTGCTGAATGGAATTCTTCCATCACATATGCTCTGCTGAATGGAGCTAAAGACACTTTGCTTAGCCACGGTGTTGGAGAAAGCAACATTCAAATCATTTATGTTCCGGGTAGCTTTGAACTAGTTGCCGGTGCATCTATGGCATACCAAAAATCAAAACCGGATGCCGTTATTTGCTTAGGATGCGTTATTCAGGGCGAAACGCGGCACTTTGATTTTATTTGCAACGCCGTGGCCAATGGCCTGACACAGCTTTCCGCATCACATGCCGCACCATTTATTTTTGGGGTGCTCACCACCGATAACATGGAACAAGCCCAGGATCGCTCGGGTGGAAAGCATGGAAACAAAGGTGTTGAGGCTGCCGTTACGGCTATCAAAATGACAAATTTGATTGACGATTGACGATTGACGATTTACGATTTACGATAGCAATAGTCAACCTTATGTCGTACATCGTAAATCATTTCAGTCCTAGCTCCTTTTTCAAGATGTTCCAATACGCTCTGCCGTAGCTCACAAAAATCTCGGAGCCTGCGGGTATGTTACGAGTGGCTTTGATGAAAACTCGGCTTCCTTTTTCGAGATAGACGCTGTTGTTGCGAAATCCCTTCACACGCGATAAACCGGCTGCATCATTGGCAAAGCGGCCAAAAGTGTTTTTGGCGGCAAAAGCGTCGATCACTTTTTTATCATTGATGAAATAAAAATAACCACCCTTTTTCACATCGATGTCGTTTCTGCGGGTGGCTTCGGCCCAGGTAATCAGTTCCCCTTCGTACTCACAAACAATTTGTCCTTTTTTGATGTCGTGGGTAGTGAAAAGTCCTTTGCCCGAGTTGGGTAATGATGATTTTTTAACGATGAGCATGCGCTTCTGTTCCAAGTTTGAGGGCGCAATGTTAGTTAAAAATTAAGAGATGGCGTTAGACTAGAAAACAACGAGTGATTGATAATGAGAGCCTAAAGTGGTTATGAACCAGGTGTTGAAAACCAACATAACTGAATAGAATTGTATCAATCTGAAAACAAGGCAGTTGAAGTTTGTTAACCATCCGAAACAATCACCAAAAAATACGGTTTGTTAACCTAAATTTTATTTGACAGGTTCGGAATTTTCGCTTACTTGCAATGGAATCATACTAACTAACGATTTACCCAAAAAACTCAAAATCATGTTTGCTAACCGTTACAGTGCATTGAAGAATTGGCTTGCCCTCACGGCCATTTGCCTTTTAACGACCCAATCCTACTCTCAAGTAGTCATCAGCCAAGTGTATGGTGGTGGAGGAAACACGGGCGCTCCCTACACCAACGATTTCATAGAGTTATTCAACAGATCGAACTCTTCTGTTAGTCTAAATGGAATGTCTGTCCAATACGCCAGTTCTACTGGGACATCTTGGACCGTAACGGCGCTACCAAACTTCACTTTAAATCCAGGACAATATTTTTTAGTTCGACAAGCCGGGGGTATAAACGGAGTAGCGCTTCCAACTGCTGATGCCACAGGCACAATTGCCATGTCCGCTAATGGGGGAAAGGTCGCATTGGTTTCAAGCACTACTGCACTTTCGGGATCTTGTCCTACGGCAGGTGTAATCGATTTTGTGGGCTTTGGAACCACAGCAAACTGTTTTGAAGGTACGGGGCCAACTGCAGCCCCATCTGCTACACTCGCAGTATTAAGGGCTGCAAACGGATGTACAGACTCTAACAACAATTCTAGCAACTTTGCAACGGCAACACCAAATCCTAGGAATAGCGCATCAGCCTTCAATGTTTGCCCTATACCGTTGTCAGCCAGTTCTACTGCCGGCACCATCTCTTGCTTTGGCGGCTCCACCACGATTACGGTTTCTGCAACAGGCGGAACCGCACCCTACAGCGGAACTGGAACATTTACTGTAAGCGCCGGTACCTATAACTATACTGTAACGGATAACGCTGGAGCAACCGCTACCACTTCCATCACGGTAACACAACCATCCGCTATTTCTTCAAGCTCTTCGGCTACCGCCTGCGGTTCCTATGTTTGGAATGGTACTACCTACACCACCAGCGGCAGCTATTCATACAACACCACCGCATCCAATGGCTGTGATTCCACCGCAAATCTGGTACTGACCATCAACAACGCCACTACATCCAGCACCAGCATCACCTCGCAAGGTCCATACTCCTGGAACGGAACCACCTACAGCACATCCGGAACATATACATTCAGCACGACCAACTCGGTTGGATGCGATTCAACCGCCACGCTGGTTCTGACCATCACCGCTGCACCATGCACACCCACTACCAGCACCACATCAGCCACAGCTTGTAATTCCTACACTTGGAATGGCAGCACATACACCTCCAGCGGAAGTTACACTTATGTGACACTTAACTCAGGAGGTTGCGACTCCACTGCTACACTGCTGCTCACCATCAACAACAGCACCAGTTCAATAACGAATGCAACAGCATGTAATTCGTATACATGGAACGGCACCACATATACATCAAGCGGTAGCTATACATACAATACAACAAATGCCGTAGGATGCGACTCAACCGCCACATTGAATCTCACCATCAACAGCAACAGCACATCCAGCGCAACCGTTTCCGCATGTAACTCCTACACTTGGAACGGAAACACTTATACAAGCAGTGGCACTTATACTTACAGCACTACAAATGCTGCAGGCTGTGATTCTACCGCTACCTTGAATCTGACGATCAACACCTTTTCATCGCAGGTCGTTGTTTTTGCCGAATCAATGGGCTTTGTAGGTGGTACCACCGCAATTGCTACCCATGAGACCAACAATGGTTTCGATAATGATGGTTATACCATGTCGGGAACAGCTGACATCCGCACCACTTCTGCCAGCAACACTTACGCTGGAGCTTCAGGTTCTGCGAATGTATTCTTCACCAACAACAGCACCGCCAGTTTCCAAATCAGTGGCATCAACACCATTGGCATAAACAATTTGGTTTTAGGCTTCGGAAATTTGAAAACAGCAACTGCATCCAACGGTAGCGAATTGGTAGTTGAAATTTCTACCGATGGCACAACCTTCTCCCCGCTTGCAGTTACACCAATGAACTCGGGAACAGGTACCACCGGATGGCAATACCGCACATCCACAGGCAGCATCCCAAATACGGCCAACCTTACTATCCGTTGGAGAACAACCACTAGCGCTTTGCAATTCCGTATCGATGATGTGAAACTGACAGGCAGCCAATCAGGCACCGCCACTATCACCGCTTCAGGTTCAACAACCTTCTGCCCAGGTGGATCGGTAACATTGACAAGCTCGGGCGCTTCTACTTATTTATGGAGTAGCGGCGAGACCACCCAGTCTATCTCCGTAACTCAATCCGGAACCTACTCCTGTGTAGCAACCGATGCCAACGGATGTACTTCCGCCTCGAACTCCATTTCGGTCAGCGCCGATGACTTCATCGCTCCTACCGTAATCTGTCAGAACATTACCGTTCCACTCGATATCAATGGAGAAGCGATCATCACTGCTGCACAAATTGACAATGGTTCATCCGACAATTGTGGCATCTCTTCCATCAGCATCTCCAACGACTTTTTCACAGCGGGCGAACTGGGTCCAAACAATGTGGATCTGTTCATTACAGATGTGAATGGCAACACCGCTTCGTGCACTGCCATCGTGACCATCATCGATGGATTCGGTCCGACCATGAATTGCAACAACCTGACCGTTTACTTAGATGCCAACGGAACAGCCACCATCACTCCTGCCCAAGTAGATAACGGTTCGTTTGATGGCGATGGTATTGATACCTTATATTTATCAAGGACTACCCTTAATTGTGGCGACATATCAGTTGTGGGTGCGGTTGCTCCTACGGATCTGATCATTTCGGAGTATGTAGAAGGAAGCATAAACAACAAGTGCATCGAGTTGTACAACGGCACCAACAACCCCATCGACTTGGCAGCCAACTCATATCAATTGAAATTTTTCTTCAATGGATCCAGTGGCGCCTCTACCACCATCAATCTTGCTGGTATCGTTGGACCAGGTCAAACCCATGTGGTTTGCGCCGCTAACTCCGATGCCGCAGTACTTGCACTAGCCAATCAAACAAGCCCTCTATTCTTTTTCAATGGTGATGATGCCATTCAACTCACCAAAGATTTCGGATTGACCATCGTAGATATCTTCGGTCGTGTGGGCGAAGATCCTGGAACAGCTTGGGGTGTTGCTCCACTTACCACCATTGACCAAACGCTGCGTCGTCGCTCTACAGCGACCCAGGGTGTGACCGTCAACCCGACCTCTGGCTTCCCAACACTTGCCACCGAGTGGAATGCTTTTCCAGTGGATAACTATTCAAACCTCGGAACCCATTTTGTGAATGGCACCTCCGGTGGCGCAACGGTTACATTGACCGGTGTTGACCCCAGTGGCAACTCCTCTTCTTGTATTTCAACAATCACAGTACTGGATAATATTTCACCAACCGTTTCCTGCAAGAACATCAATCTGTATTTAGATGGTAGTGGGAATGCCAACTTGGTTGCAGCTCAAATCGACAACGGTTCAGCCGACAATTGCGGCATCGCTTCGATGACGGTCAGCCAAACTGCTTTCACATGTGCCAACATCGGCGTCAATACCGTTACCCTCACTGTTGCTGATGTGTATGGCAATACTGCTTCTTGCAATGCAACAGTTACCGTACTCGATACCCTTTCTCCGGCGGCAGGTTTCCAAAATGTCACCGTTTACCTGGATGCAACCGGAAATGCAACATTGTCGGCGAGCCAAGTGAACACCAACACCAGCGATAATTGCGGAACACCTACCTTGTCTGTGTCCCCCACCAGTTATGATTGCGGCGACCTGGGTGCTGTGAATGCTCCAACCGACCTGCTGATCTCTGAATATGTAGAAGGCTCGGGCAACAACAAGTGCATCGAAATTTACAACGGAACCAATAACACCATCAACCTTGCAACAGGTGGATACCAATTGCGCGTATACTTCAATGGTGCAACCACATTCACCACGATCAACCTGACCGGAACCGTTGCTGCAGGTGGAACACACTTGATTTGCAATACCGCATCCACTGCTCCATTCCTGGCCCTTGCAAACCAAACAAGCGGCTCCATGACCTATAACGGCGACGATGCGATCGTACTTTTCAGAACATCCGGAAACCAAATCGTTGATATTTTTGGAAGAACCGGAGAAGACCCAGGAACATCATGGATTTCTGGAGCCTTGAATACCGCTGATCAAACTCTTCGTCGTAAATCGACTGTCACTGCGGGCGTAACTGCAAACCCTGCCTCCGGATTCCCAACTTTGGCAAACCAGTGGACCAATGCCGGCTTGGACAACACATCCAATCTCGGCAGTCACTTCATGGTAATTGGAAACAACACCGCACAATTCACCGTTACCGATGCGGGTGGAAACAGCTTGACCGTACCGGTGGGCGTTACCGTTAAAGACACCATCAAGCCGGTTGCTTCTTGTCAAAACATCAGCGTCAACTTGAACGCCTCTGGAGTAGCCACCATCACCGCCTCACAAATCAACAATGGCTCATCCGATAATTGTGGTATTGCTTCCTTGTCGGTTTCACAGTCGTCCTTCAATTGCTCGAACCTGGGTTCGAACACGGTAACCCTAACCGTAACTGATTTGGATGGTAACACAGCTACTTGCAACGCAACGGTCACCGTGAACGATGTCATCAATCCGACCATTACCGCTCCGTCGGCTGTTTCGGCAAACACCAACACCGGATGTACTGCGACTGGTGTTTCATTGGGAACTCCAACTACTAACGATAATTGTTCTGTGGCTTCAGTGACCAATAACGCTCCTGCGGCATTCCCATTGGGTAGCACTA
>Ga0315906_10001095_pt1 | contig 41171 bp, 38 predicted proteins | sample LakEriMetagenome_4_FD_203526 | JGI IMG/M metagenome (GOLD analysis project Ga0315906, IMG submission 203526) | Freshwater fungal communities from buoy surface, Lake Erie, Ohio, United States - Buoy 2 MA122 | ecosystem: Environmental > Aquatic > Freshwater > Lake > Lake biofilm | place: USA... | reverse complement strand
TTGGTCGCCAGCTGGCCGCAGACAAAATCCACCTCCAAATGCCGCCTCCAAGACCCCAAATTTCCATTTCAATGGCTGATTGCGCCCCGCTTCAGGAAAGTATCGGGACGACGGTGAAATATGCGGGCTAGGGACTCGAAGACCTTGTGTGATAAGCCGCTCGACCTCTGGCAGTTTTGAGCCTCACACGCTATTTTCCGCAACTCGAACATCCACGAACATTTCCAATCACAAATTGCTGAAAACGCCCGTCAATTCTTGAGTTTCACATCAATGAACGCCGCAGCCCGCACGCGCTCGTCGTCAGCCATATGCAGGCCACACTTGGTGCGCCGCCAGAGAATGTCATCCGCCGATGTTGCCCACTCATCGCGAATGAGGAATTCGATCTCACGTTCACACAACAAGTTGAGCCCCGAACCAAAGATCTCGCCCATGTCGGCGACATTGCGCACACCCTGGAGCACGTTGGCCGCTCGGTCACCGTGGCGATGCACCAAGCGCCGAATGTAATCCGGTGGAACGCCGGAATGTTTTGGGATGAGCGAACGTGCATAGATGTCAACACCATCATCATCATCCGCATACCCCTCCAACTCGCCGCCCGGCAGCGCCGTACTTCCCGTCCACGCGCCGCGCATCGCCGGCAGGTGTGATGCCATCGTTTCCAAGGCGTGTTCCGCCAGACGTCGGTAGGTGGTGAGTTTGCCGCCGAACACCGAGAGCAACGGCAGCTTGCCGTCAACGTGATCAAGCTTCAATACGTAGTCTCGTGTCACTTTGCTGGCATTGGCTTCGCCGTCGTCATAAAGCGGGCGCACCCCGGCGTACGACCAGACCACATCGCGCGCAAACAGCGGCTTGGCAAGAAAGCGGTTCACGGCCTCCAGGAGGTAGGTGGTTTCTTCCTCGGAGATCGCAGGCGTTTGATTCGCATCAGTCACCAGAATGTCGGTCGTACCGATCAACGAGTAACGCCCTTCATACGGAATCACAAACACGACACGGCCATCAGCGGTCTGCAAAAGGTAAGCATGATCAAATTCATGGATACGAGGCACGATGATGTGGCTGCCCTTCACCAAGCGCACCGCTGCCGCAGTCTCGATCTTGAAAGCGTTATCCAATACCTGTTTTACCCACGGGCCGGCGGCATTGACTACGGCATTTGCATACACTGTCGTAGCAGTGTCACCATCGGCAGACAAACTCAAACACCAGCGATCATTTTCACGTTGCGCGCCGACGAGTGCGGTGCGGGTTCGTATCTCCGCGCCAAGCTCACGCGCGGAGACGGCGTTGAGCACCGTCAACCTTGCGTCGTCAACCTGCGCATCGGAATAGACAAAACCCCGCGTAATTTTGGGTGACAGCCCGGCGTTGAAATTGTGATCCGGAAAGCGTAACCCACGCGAGCTAGGCATCGACTGTTTGCCGCCGATGTGATCGTACAAAAACAGCCCCGCGCGAATCATCCACGCCGGCCGCATCCCACGATCGTGGGGCAACACAAACTGCATGGGCCGGATGAGATGCGGTGCCAGCTTTAGCAAGACCTCGCGCTCTTGCAGAGACTCACGCACCAGCCGGAACTCGTACTGCTCCAAATAGCGCAGCCCGCCATGAATGAGTTTAGTGCTCCAGCTACTGGTGGCGCAGGCGAGGTCGTGTTGCTCCACCAGCAACACTGACAAGCCGCGACCCGCCGCGTCACGCGCGATGCCGCAACCGTTAATGCCGCCGCCGATAATGGCTAAGTCGTACGTCATTGCCTACATCCAACGGTCACGGAAACGATCCAGCCAGAGCAACGAAAAGGCGGTTTTGGTGTCGGTGATTTCGCCACGGCCGATCCGCTCAACCGCGTCCGATAACGACATGGTGAACACTTCTAAAAACTCACCTTCGTCACGCTGTTGGCCGACATACTTCACATCCTTGGCGATGTAGAGCTCGATATGTTCATTTGCATAACCAATCGTGGGATGCATGGTTAGGGCGTGCTGCCAAGTTTCGGAAACGTAGCCGGTCTCTTCGAGCAGCTCGCGTCGGGCGGTCTCAAGCTGTGCCTCACCGGCGTCGATCTTGCCGGCCGGAAGCTCGATGAAGTGTTTACCAACCGGGTAACGGTACTGATGCTCAAACACCAGCGTGTCTAGATCCACACTGTTGCCCAAAAACGCAGCGACCACGACCGCCCCCGGGTGCAGCACATATTCACGATGGGATTCGCTACCGTCCGGCAGGCGCACACGGTCGGTGTGCATACGAATGAACTTGCCCTCGACAACCTGTTCAGTTTCGAGATGGTGTTCGGTAAGGTCAGTAAACGTCGGTAGCGTCGGCAAATTAGACGGCGCGGCCACCGGATAACCTTACAGTGATTTCTGGATGGCGCTAAGGCAAAGCCCCATCAGCCCGGCGCCCGGCAGGAGACCGATGAGCAACACCGCAAATGCGTTCACACCCAGCAGCGTACGCATCGCCTGTCCGGCAACGATCGGCGAATTGTCGACCGGCGCGTCAAAGTACATCAGTTTCACCGCCCGAAGATAGTAGAACGCCCCGATCACACTCATCAGCACCGCGTAGACAACCAGCCAGGTGAAGTCGGCTTGCAAGACGGCCTCAAGTACCGACAGCTTGGCGAAGAAACCCACAAACGGCGGAATACCGGCCATTGAGAACATCATCACCAACATCAAGAACGCAACCCACGGTGAGCGTTGGTTCAAGCCCTTCAGGTCATCAAGCTCCTCGGCTTCGAATCCCTCGCGAGAGAGCAACATGATGATGCCGAACGCCCCAAGTGACATCAACGCATAAGAAATGATGTAGAACATCGATGCGGCGTAACCGTTCTTGGTGCCGGCAAGCAAACCGAGCAACAAGAAACCCATGTGTGAAATGGTCGAGTACGCCAACATACGTTTCAAGTTGGTCTGCGCAATCGCGATGATATTGCCGACCGCGAGAGAAGCCACCGCGAGTATCACCAACATGCCCTGCCAATCATTCGCCGCACCGGCCAGTGAATCGCCAAGAATACGAATCGTGAAACCGAACGCTGCGATCTTAGAAGCCGAGCCAATAAACATGGTCATCGGTGTCGGTGCGCCTTGGTACACGTCCGGCACCCACATATGAAACGGCACCACACCTAGCTTAAACGCCAACCCCGCCACGACGAACACGAGGCCGAAGGTAATGAGTGGATCGTTGGCGCGTGAGAATTCGATGGTCTTGGCAATGACCGCGACATCGAGTGATCCGGTGCCGCCATAAACCATGGACATACCGTAGAGTAGCAAGCCGGAGGCGAGCGCACCAAGGATGAAATACTTCATCGCCGCCTCGGTAGAGGTGGCGGAATCACGATTCAACGCAACCATCGCATAAGTCGATAGTGCCAAGATTTCTAAGCCGAGGTACAGCAATACAAAGTGGTTGGCCGAGACCATGATCATCATGCCGAGCGTGGCGAACAGCATCAGCAACACAAACTCACCGGTAAACAGCTTACGGGTTTCGAGATAGGCGCGGCTGTAAACCATCAACACACCAACTGACAACAACAGCGCGGCCTTGAGCACGGACGCCATGGAATCGGCAACAAACATATTCGAGAACGCAAAACGCGGAGCGTCGTCGGCATTCATCGCCTGCACGATGACCAGATTGACCACCACAAACAGCAGCACCAAGGTGAGCAACAACATCGGCGTAGTCTTGTTCTTCGCCGAGCTGAACAGGTCATAAATCATGATGACAAAGATACCGCCGAGCAGGAAAAGCTCGGGGAGTGCCAGCATCATGTTGAGTTGTGGGAAAGTCATTTCGTTTGTGCCGGTTCTACGGATTAATTGATTTTGCTAATGGCAACGTGTTTCAGCAGCGCATCCACTGAGACGTGCATCACATCGGTAAACGGTTTGGGATACAGGCCCATAAACAGCACCAGCAATGCCAGCACCGCGAGGATCGTCATCTCGCGGGCGTTGATATCCGTCAGGGTGCGTACATTGTCGTTGGCGATTTCACCAAAGATCACACGCTTGACCATCCACAGCGAGTAAGCGGCACCCAGGATCAGGGTCGTTGAGGCCACAAAGGCGAACCAGAAATTCACCTTCATCGCGCCGAGGATGACCATGAACTCACCGACAAATCCAGAAGTTGCGGGCAAGCCGGAATTCGCCATCGCGAACAACACAGCAAAGAACGCAAACTTCGGCATGGTATTCACCACACCGCCATAGGCGGAAATTTCGCGCGAGTGCACGCGGTCGTACAGGACACCAATACAAAGGAACATCGCGGCCGAGATAAAACCGTGCGAAATCATCTGCACCAGCCCGCCTTCCACGCCCTGACTGTTAAACAGAAAGAAGCCCAGCGTGACAAAACCCATGTGTGAAATGGACGAATATGCCACCAGCTTTTTCATATCGGCTTGTACCAATGCCACGAGGCCGATGTAGACCACCGCAATCAACGAGAGCGCGATCATGAATCCCGCCAAGGCATGGCTTGCGTCCGGCGCGATCGGCATATTGAAGCGCAAGAAGCCATACGCACCGATTTTGAGTGTGATGGCCGCCAGGATCACCGAGCCGCCGGTGGGGGCTTCAACGTGTGCATCCGGCAACCACGTATGCACCGGCCACATTGGCACCTTCACCGCGAACGAGGCAAAGAAGGCGAGGAAGATCAGCGTCTGCGCGGTAATGCCCAGCGGCACACGGTGGTAATCAATGATGTCGAAGCTGCCGTTGGTGACGTTGTAGAGATAAATCAACGCCGCTAACATCAACAACGAGCCCAACAATGTATATAGGAAAAACTTGACTGCAGCATACACCCGACGCGGCCCGCCCCAGATACCGATAATGAGGAACATCGGGATCAACATGGCCTCGAAGAACAGGTAAAACAAAATCGCATCGGTTGCCGCGAACACGCCGTTAATCAAACCCGACATGATCAAGAACGACGCCAGATACTGCGACACCTTCTCTTGAATCACTTCCCAAGACGCGGCGATGACGAGGATGGTGGTGAAGCTATTGAGCAATACAAACAGCATGGAGATGCCGTCAACGCCCAGCGCATAGTGAATGTTGTAACGCGGGATCCACACAGCACGTTCAACAAACTGCATGGCCGCGCTGGCGTTGTCGAAGCCGACCCACAACGGGATCGCGACCAGCAAACCAAGAATGCTGCCGACCAACGCCACGGCGCGCGCCACTGGCTTCTGCGATTCTTGGTTGAGGAACAACACCAAGATGCCGGCGATGATCGGCACCCAGATGGTCAAACTCAATATGTAGGAACTTGTTTGCATTGTTGTTTTCTTCGCCCGATGTGTGACAGCAACTCACACACAACGACGTTTTATTGAATCTTCAGGAACACCAAACTTAAGAGGACAAAAACGCCCAGAATCATCCAGAAGGCATAGGTATAGAGGTAACCGGACTGCACAACCCGCGCGACACCGGAGAACCAGCCGATGACCTTCGCCGTGCCGTTGACCATGATGCCGTCGATGATGGTCACATCACCGAACTTCCACAGCGCGGAACCGAGCTTGCGCGCGCCACCGGCAAACGCCCACTCGTTAAAGGTATCGAGGTAGTACTTGTTTTCGAGCAGCGTGTGCACGGCTGAAAACTTCTGCTTGATGGCGGCAGGAATATCCGGACGCTTCATGTAGAAGTACCAAGCCAGCGCAACACCAGCGGCCGCCAACCAGAACGGCAGGGTTTGGAAGCCGTGGATGGCCATGCCCGCCCAGCTGGTGAAGTGTTCACGCAAACCCGCAAGCGAGTCGTGGTTCGGCGCAATATAAATCACCCCCTCAAAAAACTTGCCAAATAACATCGGCTGAATCGTATAGAGGCCGATCAACACCGATGGGATCGCCAGCAAGACTAGCGGCACTGTCACCACCCACGGGCTTTCGTGGGGCTTATCACCTTTGGCGAGGCCGTGGTGTTCGTGCGCGTCGTGGTCGTGGCCGTCTGCGTGGTCATCATGGCCATGACTGTCATGGTGCATGTCGTCATAACGCTCTTTGCCGTGGAACACCAGGAAATACATCCGGAACGAGTAGAAGGCGGTGACAAACACACCCGCAACAACAGCTACGTAGGCAATTGGAGCCACGACATTGGATGAATGTTTGACAGCTTCAATGATGGAGTCTTTTGAATAGAAGCCGGAGAAGAATGGCGTACCGATCAACGCGAGTGAGCCGATCAGCGATGTGATCCACGTGATCTTCATGTACTTCCAGGCTCCACCCATGTAACGCATGTCTTGGTTGTGGCGCATCCCCATGATGACCGAGCCGGCACCCAGGAACAGCAGCGCCTTAAAGAACGCGTGTGTCATCAGATGGAAAATGGCGACCGAGTAGGCGGAGACGCCGAGTGCGACCGTCATATATCCGAGTTGTGACAATGTCGAATACGCAACCACACGCTTAATGTCGTTTTGCACGATGCCCAAGAAGCCCATGAAGAGCGCGGTGATGGCACCGATGATGAGCACAAATGAGAGTGCCGTCTCGGACATCTCAAACAGCGGTGACATGCGTGCAACCATAAAGATACCGGCCGTGACCATGGTTGCGGCATGGATCAACGCGGAAATTGGTGTCGGGCCTTCCATCGAATCCGGCAACCAAACATGCAATGGAAACTGCGCGGACTTGCCCATCGCACCGATAAACAGGCCAATACAAATTGCAGTGATCAGTGACCACTGCCAGCCCGGCACCGGTTCGATGATGGTCTCTTTGAAGTTCTGCGCCAGTGCAAACGTCTCGCGGTAATCGAGTGTGCCGAAATAGGCGAAGATCAAACCGATGCCGATCAGGAAACCAAAGTCACCAACGCGGTTTACCAGGAATGCTTTCAGATTCGCTTTAATGGCCGTGGGACGTTTGTACCAAAAGCCGATCAAGAGATATGACACCAATCCCACCGCTTCCCAACCAAAAAACAACTGTAGGAAGTTGTTCGACATCACCAACATCAACATGGCGAAGGTGAAGAGTGAGATGTAAGCGAAGAAGCGTGTGTAACCGTCGTCTTCTTGCATGTAGCCGATGGTGTATACGTGAACCATCAACGACACAAACGTCACTACCATCATCATCGTTGCGGTAAGTGAATCAATCAGAAAGCCTACTTCAAACTTGATCCCGCCGGTAACGAGCCATGTGTAGACCGAACCGTTAAACGTTTTGCCCGCCGACACGTCCTGAAAAACAAATATCGACAACACAAACGCCGCCGCAACACCGAGAATGGTGACGCTGTGCGCGAATGCGCGCCCCACGGGTTTGGCAAACCCGTTGCCGAGGAAACCGGCCAGCAACGCGCCGATCAGCGGCAGCAGAGGAATGGCGAGTAAAACAAGTTTGTTTTCGATCATGACGGCTGGGTTTCTTTACTCTGCATGTGTATCAGTTCACGGCACTGAGGCCCACTTCACTACGACACGTCATTCCCGCGAAGGCGGGAATCCAATTTCGTTCTACTTCACCACCGTCAACACTTGGATTCCCGCCTTCGCGGGAATGACGGCGTCCTTTACCTTACGCATTCAGTTTTAAAAACACTAGAAGCGGCGAGCACTTTCAGGCATTTTTGCCTCAAAGTGCCCGTCCTATCTAGCCTTTCAGCGTTCCAATATCTTCTACATTGATACTCTTCAGATTACGGAAGAGGATCACCAAAATTGCCAAACCAATCGCAGACTCTGCCGCTGCGACCGTGAGAATGAAGAACACAAACACCTGGCCGTTCAAATCACCCAGCGCGTGCGAAAACGCGATGAAGTTCATGTTCACCGCGAGCAACATCAGCTCAACGGCCATCAGCAACACGATCAAGTTTTTCCGGTTAAGAAAAATACCTGCGATCGAAATCGAGAACAGTACCGCCGACAAAATCAAATAGTGCGATAACGGGATCATGGCTTGCTCCCTGCCGCTGGTGTTTGTGTTGGTGCAGCCGTTAGTCCAGAGGCGGCCACGGCTAAAGGCGCGGCATCAGCCACCGACTCCGACGGCGCTTCTACGGTAGCATCCATCTTGATGATCTTCAATCGGTCACCGCTCTTTACGCGAACCTGTGCGCCGATGTCTTGCGACTTGCTACCGCGCCGTTCGCGCAACGTGAGCGCAATCGCCGCAATCATGGCAATCAACAAAACCACTGCCGCGAGTTCAAACGGCAGCAGGTATTCGGTATACAACACACGACCCAGCTCCTTGGTGTTCGAGGCTGCCGCCGGCGCGCCCGGCATTGCGGCGGCGAGACCAAGCGACTTACCGCCGAGGAGGATCGCCATTTCCGCCAGCATGACAATACCAACCAACGCCGCAACAAATGCATTCTGCCGGAACCCTTCACGTAGTTTGTCGAAGTTGATATCCAGCATCATCACCACAAACAAGAACAGCACCATCACCGCGCCGACGTAAACCAGAATAAGTGTGAGCGCCAAGAATTCTGCAAACAACAACATCCATAGACCTGCCGCGGTGACAAACGACAAGACAAGGAAGAGTGCGGCGTAAACCGGATTCCTCGACGTGATAACGCCCAGCGCTGACAGGATCAGCACAAAGGAAAACAGATAGAAGGTAATTGTTTGAAAGGTCATTGTTTTTCTGTGAGGCGTTAGTGTCTGTCGCAAGGAAGCGGTGGCGGCATAGACTCCACTTCCTCGGACTAGAACCTACCGATACTTCGCATCTTCTGCACGTCGATCGGCAATTTCTTTCTCATACTTGTCGCCAATGGCGAGCAACATTGGTTTGGTGTAATAAAGATCACCGCGCTTCTCGCCGTGATACTCAAGCAAATGTGTTTCGACGATAGAATCCACCGGGCACGACTCTTCGCAGAAGCCGCAAAAGATGCACTTGGTCAAGTCAATGTCGTAGCGTGTCGTGCGGCGCGTGTTGTCAGCGCGTTGCTCGGATTCGATGGTGATGGCAAGCGCCGGGCAAACCGCTTCGCACAACTTGCAGGCAATACATCGCTCTTCGCCATTTTCGTAACGGCGCAGCGCGTGCAGGCCGCGAAAACGCGGGCTTTGCGGTGTCTTTTCTTCCGGGAATTGCACCGTAATCTTGCGCTCAAACAAGTGGCGGCCGGTCAGCTTCAACCCTTGCACCAGTTCACCCAGCAACAAACTGCTGGCAAATTCTTTGGCTCTATCCCACATGGGTCTATCCAACATCTCAGCCACCCTGCTTTCCAAACCAAATGTTGATAACAGGCCAGTTGTTTACCGGCTCCATCAACATCACACCAACAACAACGATCCACGCAATTGTCAGCGGGATAAAGACTTTCCAGCCCAAACGCATGATCTGGTCATAACGGTAGCGCGGGAACGAGGCGCGAATCCACACGAACATGATCATGAGGATTGCAAGTTTGGCGAACAGCCAAAGGATCGACGGCTCGCCCAAGATGGGAATCGATTTCGGGAATGGCGACAACCAGCCACCGAGAAACAGCAGCGAGGAAATCATCGCCACCAACAGCATATTGGCGTACTCGGCCAGGAAGAAAAGTGACCACGTCATGCCGGAGTATTCAACCAACGGACCGGCAACAATTTCGGATTCACCCTCAGCAACGTCGAACGGGTGCCGATTGGTCTCGGCTACACCTGCGATGAACTGGATGATGAACAACGGAAACAGCGGAATGAAGAACCACTCGATCAACCCGTAAGCGCCATCTTGTTTCGCAACAACCTCGGTAAGGTTCAGCGACTGCGCTGCCATCAACCCACCAACCAACGCGAATCCCATGGCAATTTCGTAGCTCACCACCTGTGCGGCGGAGCGCATCGCGCCGATAAACGCGTACTTTGAATTTGATGCCCATCCAGCGAGGATCACGCCGTAGACGCCCATCGAGGTCATCGCCAACACCACAAGGATGCCGGCATCAACACCCGCCACAACCCAAGTCGGTGTGAACGGAATGACCGCCCAAACCGCCATCGCGGGTGCGACCGATATCGCCGGCGCAATCAAAAAAAGAAGTTTGTTAGCACCGGTCGGAACAATCTGCTCTTTCAGCAGTAACTTGATCGCGTCAGCGATTGGTTGCAGCAGACCCCACGGTCCGACACGGTTGGGGCCGCGGCGCACCTGCATCCAGCCGATCACCCAACGTTCGACCAATTGGAAATACAAAACAAAAATCAGCACCGGAACCATGACCATCAAGATCATCGTCAGTGACTTGCCCACAAACCACGCAGTCGGCCCGATCTCAGGACCTAACGCGGCGATGACTTGGGCGTTCAGCGATTGAATCAACGCATCCATGACTATTCCGCCGCCTCCGCCATTTGATGGATACGAGAAGCTTTTGCATCAGCCGTCATTTGCAGGCTTGGCGCACGACGCGTGATCGAATCGACGTCGTAGATATTGACGTCACTCATTTGCGTCGCTGCCGCACAGGCAGCAAGGTCAACTTTCACGCCGCTCATTTGGTTGTTCAACTTGCCCGCGACAAATGCATTAAGGTCCGGCGCGATATCTGCGCGTACCGCCTCGATATTGTCTTGGTCGAAGCCAGAGAGACCGAGCAAGTTACCGAGCACACGAATCACCTTCCAGGCAGGACGTGTTTGACCCAGCGGCTTCACCACGCCGTTGAAAAATTGTGCTTTGCCTTCCATATTCACAAACGTGCCGGCGGTTTCGCTAAACGGTGCGATCGGCAACATGACCGTTGCGTACTCAGCCGCAAGCGAATTTTTGAACATTGACATGGCAACAACAAATTCCGCGCCCTTCAACGCAGCCAAGTGACCCGCCGCGTCGGCGCAGTCGGCTTCTGGTTCCACGTTGAGCAACAGGTATGCCTTTGCTGCGCTCGGCGCCGCGGCATCGGCTCCCACAACAGCCGCGCCGACACTATTTGCCGCTTGGCCAAACACGCCAAATACACCGCCCGCCAATCGCGCAATTTCCTGTGCAAGGACATGCAGTGTCGTGGCTTGTGGATGCTGTTGTGCGTAGTGCCCCAAGAACACACCGGTCAACTCTTTTGCGGCGAGGCTGGCGGCGATGGCTTGTGCTTCGGCAGTGATCGCGATACTTGCAACCGCGTTCGCCACCTCACCGGGCAGCTGTGCGTTTTTGATTTCAGCCAGCGCCTTGGTCACCGCGCCAAGTGCGGCGGCGAGATTCTCCGGCTTGCTGATCGATCTATTCGCCACCCGCATCAGCATGTCACCATCTAACGCATGCACCACATTTATCTGTGCGCCGCGTTTTGCCGCCGCGCGGAAACGTGTTGCCAACAACGGTTGTTCTTTACGCAACGTCGAACCAATCAGCAAGATGCTTTGCAAGTTGCCGATGTTGGTGAGGCTTGTTCCCAGCCACTGCGCGCCGGTGGACTTACCAAACGCCGCCGTATCACGTTGGCGATGTCGTGTTGTCAATTGTTTGGAGCCAAGACTGCGGCCCAGCTTGGCGAGTAGATGCAGCTCTTCCAATGTGGCGGAAGGTGACGCCAATACGGCAACCTGGTCGGCACCTGCTTGTTTAGCCGTTTTGTATTGTTCAAGACCATCAGCCACGGTTTGCAGCGCATTCTGCCAATCCGTTTCCATCCACTTGCCGTCTTTTTTCACCATCGGCGTGGTGAGCCGCTCATCCGAATTCAACGCTTCATAAGAGAACCGGTCACGGTCCGACAACCAACATTCATTGACAGCTTCGTTTTCGAGCGGCAAGACACGCATCACGCGGTCTTGCTTCACCTGAATGACCAAGTTAGAGCCCAGCCCATCGTGCGGCGCTATCGATTTGCGTCGCGACAACTCCCACGTACGGGCGGAATAACGGAACGGCTTTGACGTCAACGCACCGACCGGGCACAGGTCGATCATGTTGCCTGACAACTCGGAATCGACAGACTTACCGACAAATGAAACGATTTCCGAATGTTCGCCGCGACCCGCCATGCCGAGCTCCATGACTCCGGCGATCTCTTGACCGAAACGAACACAACGCGTGCAATGAATACAGCGCGACATCTCTTCCATCGACACCAACGGCCCGATATCTTTATGGAACACGACACGCTTCTCTTCTTGGTATCTTGAACCCGACCCGCCGTAACCCACCGCCAGATCTTGCAACTGACACTCGCCACCCTGATCACAAATCGGGCAATCAAGTGGATGGTTGATCAACAGAAACTCCATTACCCCTTGCTGCGCGGTCTTCGCCAACACCGAGTCGGTCATAACCTTCATGCCCTCTGTGGCGGGGGTCGCACACGCCGGCAGCGGCTTCGGTGCCTTTTCAACTTGCACCAAACACATACGGCAGTTGGCCGCGATGGACAATTTCTTGTGATAACAAAAGTGTGGGACAAAAATGCCGAGTTTGTTCGCCGCTTCCATTACGGTTGCGCCGTTCTCGACTTCCACTGTTTTGCCGTCAACTTCGAGCTTGATCATATTGTTTACTCTGCCGCCATCGCCAACACATCAGGAACAGATGGCACGGATGAATAACCGCCGACCGCCACCATACAACGCTTGTGATTGATGTGATACTCGAACTCCTCGCGGAAATTCTTGATAAACGCACGTACTGGCATCGCCGCCGCATCGCCGAGCGCACAAATTGTGCGGCCTTGGATCTGATCGGTGAGATTCAGCAAAAGATCGAGGTCTTCCATACGACCTTTGCCATGCTCAATCCGATTGAGAACACGATACATCCAGCCGGTACCTTCACGACACGGCGTGCACTGGCCGCAAGACTCTTCAAAATAAAAATACGCCAGCCGTTCGGCAGCTTTCACCATACAGGTGTCTTCGTTCATCACGATGACAGCGCCCGAGCCAAGCATAGACCCAGCTTTGGCGAGCGAGTCGTAATCCATATCTGTCTCCATCATCTTGTCACCAAGAATGACGGGCATCGACGAGCCGCCGGGAATCACACCCTTCAGCTTCTTGCCATCACGCATTCCGCCGGCCATTTCAAGCAACTTCGCGAATGGCGTTCCGAGCTTGACTTCGTAGTTGCCCGGACGATTGACGTGGCCTGAAACTGAAAAGATCTTGGTACCACCGTTGTTTGGTTTACCCAGACCTAGGAACCACTCACCGCCGTTACGAATAATCGCAGGTGCCGCGGCGAAGGTCTCGGTATTGTTAATGGTGGTCGGCTTACCGTAAAGACCGAATGAGGCCGGGAACGGTGGCTTAAAGCGCGGCTGGCCTTTTTTGCCTTCAAGGGACTCCAGCAATGCTGTTTCTTCCCCGCAGATATAGGCACCATAACCATGATGTGCATACAGCTCGAAAGAGAAATCGCTATCAAGAATATTCTTGCCGAGGTAGCCAGCGTCACGCGCCTCTTGCAGCGCCTCTTCAAACCGATCGTACTCGGCCCAAATTTCGCCGTGAATGTAGTTGTAGCCGACCGGGATACCCATCGCGTAACCGGCGATGATCATGCCCTCAATAAGAATATGCGGGTTATAACGCAGGATGTCGCGATCCTTAAACGTGCCGGGCTCGCCCTCGTCAGAGTTGCACACCAGATACTTCGGCCCGGAGAAGGCGCGGGGCATGAAGCTCCATTTCAAGCCGGTCGGAAAGCCCGCACCACCTCGACCACGCAATGCTGATTTCTTAACTTCCGCGATGACGTCCTCTGGCTTGATGCCTTCTTTCAGAATTTTCTTTAACGCAACGTAACCTTCGCGTGATTCGTAATCTTTAAGACGCCAGTTGTCGCCGGTAATGCCGGCCATGATGACCGCATCCGGGCCGTAGTCGAGAAAGCCGTTCTTGTTGAGTGTCATTTCGAGAGCTCCTCAACCAGCGCGTCGATTTTTCCCTTCGACATAAAGCTGCACATCCGCTTGTTATTCACCGTCATGACAGGCGCGTCACCGCAAGCCCCCATGCACTCGCCCTCGACCACACTGAACTTGCCGTCCTTAGTGATTTCCTTCCAGCTCACACCGAGCTTGGCTTTCAAATACTCCGCCGCCTCGACGCCGCCCGACAGTGCACAGGGCAGGTTGGTGCAAACCGTGATCTTCGTTTTGCCCGCTGGCTTCAAGTTGTACATGTTGTAGAAGGTCGCCACTTCGTACACTGCCACAGCAGGCATCCCGATGTGCCTGGCCACATCATCCATCGCCTCACTCGACAACCAACCCAACTCGTCTTGGACAATCGCTAACGCCGACATCACCGCCGATTGACGCTGGTCCGACGGGTACTTTGCGATCTCGCGATCTATTTTCGATTTTGCGGCTTCAGACAACATCACACTTCACCTTGAAAACAACCCATCTCCGCATTGTCCATCGTCTATGTAAGGCAATTACACTCATCACGGATTACCGATCAATTTCGCCGAACACGATGTCTTGTGTTCCGATAATGGTGACGACGTCGGCAATCATGTGGCCGCGCGACATTTCGTCGAGCGCTGCCAAATGTGGGAAACCCGGCGCACGAATCTTCAATCGATAAGGCTTATTGGCACCGTCAGACATCAGATAGATACCGAATTCGCCCTTAGGATGCTCCACCGATGCATACACTTCACCCGGCGGAACGTGGAAGCCTTCCGTGAACAACTTGAAGTGGTGAATCAAGTCTTCCATATTGGTCTTCATACCTTCACGCGAAGGCGGCGCGACCTTGTTGTCAGTCGAGATGACCGGCCCCGGATTCTTCCGCAGCCAGTCAACACATTGTTTGATGATGCGGTTCGATTCACGCATCTCTTGCACACGCACGAGGTACCGATCGTATGAATCGCCGTTGGTGCCGACCGGAATATCAAAATCCATCCGGTCGTACACTTCATATGGCTGCTTCTTGCGCAGGTCCCATGCAATACCCGAGCCGCGCAACATCGGCCCGGTGAAACCCAATTGCAACGCACGCTCCGGTGTAACGATACCGATGTCAACCAGACGTTGTTTCCAAATGCGGTTGTCGGTCAGAAGCGTTTCGTACTCGTCGATATACGTCGGGAAACGATTGGTGAAGTCGTCGATAAAGTCGAGCAACGAACCCTGGCGGTTTTCGTTTAAGCGCTTCATCGCGGTAGCGTTCTGGCCGTTCACAACCGTGTACTGCGGCATACGATCCGGTAGATCGCGATACACACCGCCCGGCCGATAGTACGCAGCGTGCATACGTGCGCCCGAAACCGCCTCGTAACAATCCATCAGGTCTTCGCGCTCACGGAATGCATACAGGAACACCGTCATCGCACCCACGTCCAACGCATGCGCGCCCAGCCAAAGCAGATGGTTGAGAACGCGCGTGATTTCATCAAACATCACGCGGATGTATTGCGCGCGCTCAGGAACGTCGACTTGTAGCAACTTTTCAATTGCCATGACATACGCATGCTCGTTGACCATCATCGACACATAGTCGAGTCGATCCAGGTACGGCACACTTTGAATGTAGGTGCGGGTCTCGGCGAGTTTTTCCGTCGCGCGATGTAACAATCCGATATGCGGGTCAGCCCGCTGTACAACTTCACCGTCAAGCTCCAGCACCAGGCGCAACACCCCGTGCGCGGCCGGATGCTGGGGTCCAAAGTTCATTGTGTAGTTTTTGATCTCAGACATCTGAACCAACTCCTACGCAACCAAGACTGCTGCCGACAACAAACTGCAAACGATGAATTTCAGAGAAAGCTAACTTGTGCAACAACGGGTTTGGCAAACTCGGGCCGGACTGCGGACGGCCGGAACTAAAATTCATCGTGTAATTCTTAATTTCGCTCATCGCTTCACTCCAGAAGCGTAGGTTTCTTCGCGAATCACACGCGGCACAATTTCACGCGGCTCAATGGTCACCGGCTGGTAGATCACGCGTTTTTGTTCTGCGTCGTAACGCATTTCGACGGTACCGGAAATCGGGAAGTCCTTACGAAACGGATGACCGACAAATCCGTAGTCGGTCAGAATTCGGCGCAGGTCTGGATGACCGTTAAACACGATGCCATAAAGATCGAAAGCCTCGCGCTCATACCAATTGGCCGCATTCCAAACAGGGATTAATGAATCAATCAGCGGAAAGTCATCATCGGTACAAAAGACACGGAGACGCAAACGAACGTTGTGCGTAATTGACAAGAGTTGGGAGACCACAGCAAATCGCGCACCCGACCACGCGCCATCACCCCAGTCGGCATAGTCGACACCGCATAGATCAATCAACTGCGAAAAAGCCAGCGCTGGATTGTCACGAAGCATGGTTGCCGATGCAATGTAGTCGGCAGCGCTCACTTCGATGATCACCTGATCCGTATCGATGATGAGCTTGCCCAACTTGTCGCCCAGCGCGGCGGCAAGATCGGACTTGAGCTGATCGAGTTTCATCGACATATCAGGCTCGCGCGATGGTATTGGTACGTTTGATCTTGTTCTGCAACTGGATCAAACCATATAACAGCGCCTCGGCGGTTGGCGGGCAGCCCGGCACGTAAATATCAACCGGTACGATGCGATCACATCCGCGAACTACCGAGTACGAGTAATGGTAATAGCCACCACCATTGGCACACGACCCCATGGAGATAACCCAGCGCGGTTCAGACATCTGGTCGTAGACTTTGCGCAACGCGGGAGCCATCTTGTTGCAAAGCGTACCGGCAACAATCATCACATCCGACTGACGCGGACTTGGACGAAAAACGATACCAAAACGGTCAAGGTCGTATCGCGATGCACCGGCGTGCATCATTTCGACGGCGCAACATGCGAGACCAAACGTCATCGGCCACATCGAGCCGGTGCGAGCCCAATTGAGCAGGGAATCGACCGATGTGGTCACAAACCCCTGATTTCCATTTTGCAGACTGAGGCCGCCTTCAGGCATTACTGTTCTCCCACTTTCTTGGTTACTGCTCTCGTGACACATCGGCTGAGCCGTCACATTGCTGATACTGAGCCGACAAGGAGTCGGAATCTACACTTTGCCGCGCAACTTTATTCCCAATCGAGAGCACCCTTTTTCCACTCGTAGATGAAGCCCATTACCAAAATGCCGAGGAAGGCCATCATCGCCCAGAAACCAAACCAGCCGATTTCCTGCAACACGATCGCCCAGGGGAAAAGAAACGCAATTTCAAGGTCAAACAGGATGAACAAAATCGCGACAAGGTAGTACCTCACGTCGAATTTCATTCGGGCGTCTTCAAATGCTTCGAAGCCGCATTCATAGGGGGAGAGTTTTTCGCTGTCTGGCTTGTCGTGCCCGAGGAGCATCGACAGAACTTTGGTGCCAACAACGGGAAGGACGCCGACGGCGAGACCGACAGCAAGGAACAGCAGAATGGGAAAGTAGTTCTCGAGCATGCTCGCCGTTATCGTTTCAGAGTCCGTTCGCAATCGAACAAACCCCGGCTACTGCATTAACTTGGTGCCGTCGGCGAGACTCGAACTCGCACAGCTTTCGCCACTACCCCCTCAAGATAGCGTGTCTACCAATTTCACCACGACGGCATATCGTTCAAACTAGAGTAAATTTTACTTCGAAATACGAGGTTTGCGGCACTGCAACAAGCAGGTTACTTAGGAATTTGTTGGGAAGCCGGAGCCGTTACAGGTGCTGCGGGTGCAGGGGTGGCTGGCGCGGCGGATTTTGCCGCGTCTGCTGCAGGAACCGGCGTTGGAGTACCGGCTGGCGCAGGGATTGTATCCACAGTTGCCTTCTTGGCCTCTGGCACCGCCGTGACACTCTTACCAAAATCGGAAACTACACCCGTACCGCGCGGCGCATGGTAGTAGGTCAAACCGAGGCTGGTCAGAAAGAACAGCGTTGCACACACCGCAGTGGAGCGGGACAGGAAATTTGCCGCACCTGACGAGCCAAACAGACTACCCGCTGAACCAGTACCAAACGCAGCACCCATGTCAGCGCCCTTGCCATGCTGCACCAGAACCAACACCACAATTGCGATCGCCACCAACACGTGCAGCGTCAAAATAATCGAAGCCAACATTGCTATTTCCTCAGTCTTCAGTCTTGATTTGGTCGCGCTTACAACGCTTGCCAAATCCCTAAAAATTCATCGGCGACCAACGACGCGCCACCGATCAAACCACCGTCGATATCCGGCTGCCCAAAAAGCTCAGCCGCGTTACTCTTTTTCACGCTGCCACCGTACAAGATTGGCAGCGTGCTCCCGATTTCAACCGAATGTTTTGCGACGAAACCCCGCAAAAAAACATGTACTTCCTGCGCCTGTGCGGGGGAGGCTGTTCTGCCGGTACCGATCGCCCAAACTGGCTCATAGGCCAACACCGCACCAGCCAACGCTTCAACGCCAACCTTCTGCACCACCGCGGTGACTTGCCGAGCGACAACAACTTCCGTGATGCCCGCTTCACGCTCGGCAAGCGTCTCACCGACACACAAAATCGGTGTCAGCCCCGCCTGCTTGGCGCGGCCAAACTTTTCCGCGACCGCCTCATCTGAATCGCCAAACAACGCCCGGCGCTCAGAGTGCCCCACCAGCGCCAACTGGCAGCCAAATTCAGCGACCATTGACGCAGAAACTTCACCCGTAAAGGCACCTTTGTCAAAACGGCTCACATCCTGCGCGCCATATCGAACCTCCGATTTGGCTAGCGCCAACTGCAATTGCCCTAAGTAGGGGAACGGCGCACAGACGCCCAATACCTTCCCTGGGTGCGTTTCAGCGGATAAACAAGCATCGAGCAACGCTGCATTTGCCGCCAAATTGCCGTTCAGCTTCCAGTTTCCAACGACAAATCGCTGACGTATTTCTTTCGGCATTTCGTCAAAATTCCCTGAAATTGCCTAAATCTGACAAAGACATAAATTATAGCGGCAAAAGCCTTCGGCAGACAATTGCGGGCTCAGGGACGCCTAACGATTGCCCAAAGCGGGAGGTCAATCGAGCGCCGAAATTCGGGCTAACACTCCTCTCTCATCTACTAGAGATCTTAGCCAAGAGCCGCGAGTGGTATTTTTTAGCCAGTACTCGTTTCTGAATTGAATGCGCGTAGCCCGGCGGCGGCGTAATGGGTACAGCGCCATCGAACTATGCGGCTATCGACACGTGTCTGGAACTGACAATCGACTCCGGTCGATGGCTCACCATGACGACAGCCGGAACGAGTTCTTTGATTTTGGTGCGGATGTGCGCTTCCTGCGATGAATCGACCTGATCCAAGGTCTCGTCAAGGAACAGCACTGACGGACGGCGATAAAGCGCGCGTGCGAGGAGCACCCGTTGTTTTTGTCCGCCGGAAAGCGATGAACCCAACGCGCCAACAAAGGTTGAATATCCCATTGGCATTTTTTCGATGTCCGCATGGATATCCGCCGCTTCCGCGCAGGCTTGGATCGCGGCCATATCGAACTCTCCACCGAATGCAATCGCGTCGCCAATGGAGCCGATAAATAACTGATCATCCTGCATCACCGCCCCAATCAGCGCGCGGTATTGCGCCATATCCCAATCCTTCAAGTCACGCCCGTTGACGATCACCTGCCCCTCCGTCGGCGGCAACAGGCCCAGCAATACTTTCAATAGCGTTGTTTTGCCGCAACCCGAAGGCCCAACCAACGCCACCGACTCATTTGGACCGATCTCCAGATTGACGTTGCGGAACGCAAATCCCTCGGGTCCATACGCATAGCCCAGGTCTTTCGCCTCAATTTTTAGCGGCTCTTTGGTGCCAAGTGTCGTTGCGGCCACGCTCGAAATCGTCGCACCGCCCGCTTCGGGCTCGGCCAGAGCGATATCGGCAATCCGCTCCGCGTGCAAATCGAGCATACGAAATTCATTCCATTTTTCGATCAGGTTGTTCACCCGCGACAGAAATACCAACTTGAAGCCAATAAACGCATACAACATTCCGACCGAGAACCTGCCATCCATCACCAGCAGAGCGGCCAGCCACACAACGATGACACTTTCGATGCCAAAAATCAGGGCTTGTCCGCCGCGCTGGAAGATCCCAACACTCTGCACGTTGACGTTGGCGTTGATATGTTCCACCACCAGGTTTTGATAGGCAACGCGTCGCTCGTTTTCACGCATATTGAGCTTAATGGCCATCATGCCGCGCAACGTCTCAATAAAGTGGGTTGACGCCTTGGCTTCATGCGCGAGCTGTTCATCGGTAGCGTTGCGCTGCGGGTAAAAGAGCACCCATCTCAGCAACGCGTACAAGGCGGCTGCGCCCAGCACCACACCCGTCAGCATCAGGCTGTAGTAAGCCATGACACCAAGCGTGATCAACACCATCACGCCGTCGATGAATGTCTCAACAAACGTGGTCGACAGCGTCTTTTGGATGGCGTCAACGCTCCTGAATTTACTGACGATGTCACCGACGTTGCGCTTCTCAAACCATCCGAGAGGCAACCGCAGTAGATGATTGAACAGAACGGTCAGTAAGCGCAAATTGAAGCGCGTGGAAAGATAAACGCCCACCCAAGCGCGGACACCTGTCACCACAACTTGCATCACCACCAGCGCAATGAATGCCACGCCGAGCACTGTCAGGAAATCGCGGTCGCGCCCGACCAACACGCGATCAACCGTCAGCTGCAGGAAAAACGGCATCGCAATTGCGAATACTTCGATGGCAAACGATAAAAGTACGAGTTGCGCGACAGCCCCACCCAGCCCCGAGCCAACCGACAAGAGCTGTGTTGCGCTAACTTGTTTGCGATCATCAATCCTTGAAAAACTCGGCGTCGGTGTGAACTCCATCGCCACACCCGTGTAGTGTTTGCCAGCATCGGCAAACGTCATCTTGCGAACACCGAGCGCAGGGTCGTGAACGGTAATCGTCTTGGCCGACACCTCGGTCAACACCACAAAATGATTCATGTCCCAGTGCAACACCGCCGGCAGTTGCAGTTTGCCAAGGGCTGGCAAGTCTGCCTTTACACCGCGCGAAGCCAAGCCCATGGTCTCCGCCACCTGGCTGACTTGTTTGAGCGTGATTCCCTTGAGCGACGGGGACAATCGTGTTCGCATCGCGAGCAGATCGGTTTGATGGCCGTGAAATGTTGCAATCATCGCCACGCACGCAATCCCACACTCGGGTGCCTCGGACTGCAGAGTCATCGGCACGCGTCGGCGCAGCGCAGAGAAGATGCTGATCGCCATCAGAATCTCCCGCGCAATTGCATCACCGGCTCAAACAACCATTCGAGCAGGGTGCGTTTATCTAACAAGATATCGGCATTCACCAACATGCCCGACTTCAACGCCACCTCCTGGGTCCCGGCGGTGACTGTCTGCTTATCAAGTGCGACGGTGACGCGGTAAACCGGCTCCTTGATGACGAGCGGCCCGACCTTCTCGCCGGGTGACCAAACTGCTTGGCTGATATCCCGCACCACCCCGCGGTACTGGCCGAAGCGTGCATAGGGGAAGGCCTCATAACGCATCACCACTTCGCGCCCTTTGCTGATGAAGCCAATGGCTCGTGTCGGAACCAGCAACTCTGCGCGCAACATGCTGCCTTTGGGTAGGATCGTCGCGAAACTCGCGTCCGCCGCGACCGACTGCCCGACACTCACCGCGATATTGGTGGCGATACCGTCGATGGGAGCGAGGATCAACGACTCGCGTTTTGCGTCTTCTTGCGCCAACGCCTGCTGTAGCTCGGAGATTTGACGCGATAACTGATCAGCCTGCGCCCTCGCCTTGAGTTCAGCAGCCGGGCCGTCCAGTTTTGCGGCGGCAAGATCCCGCTCCAGCGTTGCGCGGGAGCGCTTTAGCGACTGCACCTTCAGTTCTTGATCGGTCACCTCGTCGCGTTTTTGACGAACCATGATTTCTGAGGCGAATTTTTCCCTGCCGAGATCCTCAAATTTTTGGGCTTGTTCACGCGCGGAGGCAAGGCGTCGCTCCTGCAAACGGCTCTCGCGGTCGAGCTGGCTCATTTCGTTCTGTAGATCCAAAACGCGTCGGCGGATTTGCGTGACCTGTTGGGCACCTAGTTCGCGAATCTGCGCTTGTTCGCGCTCCAGCGACTCGCGACGCTGCCCTAGTTCGCTGGCGACCACTGCGGCTGTCGAAGGCGTCCGCCCGGTGGCCCGCTCAAAGGACACTCTTGCCATCGGCATGCCTTTGGTGACTACATCGCCCTCGTTGATCAAAAGTTCGGCGATGCGTCCGGCATCGGAAAACGACACCCTCGCGGCACCGGTGTCTGAAGCAAGGAAGCCTTCAACCCGCTCCCGACGGGTGTACTGCCCCCAGATTCCCACGGCGATTACCAACAACGCGACCCCGCCCGCCAGTGCGGTGAACGCCCACATCGGCAACGGACGGGCATCAGTCGCCTCACCGAAAAACTTCTCCCGCTGTGCGTCGATTGCTTCTTGGCGAAATAGTTGCTTTGACATCTTGGGCTTTGCGGGCACCTAAGGCAAATGGCGAATGGGCGGGGAAGCAGGCTTTACAGAATTCTAATTCACTATGTGATTGGCTCCTACATCATCGTTCTTGTCGGTGCTGCCCCACACCGCTCACTAATAAGCTGCGATGAAATCACGACGTGTCATCGGCATGTCACAAAACGCAGAGATCATTTCCACTGGCCTCCTCCCACCGGTCCGCTCAGCGAGACTGAGTATCAGCGTCGGTGGCTTTTCCAAACGGCGAACCTAGGTTCGCCGTTCTTTTTTGGCGGCGCGATGTCATACAAACATCACCAAACCGCAACATGCGCGAAACCTCGACTTCGTAATCTTGTAGCAGCCCAAACGACATCGGAGGCAGTATGTTGAACGTACAACGGTATCTCGTGTCCGCAAGGAAAAAGGATCGCTACCAGGTCTCGATCGCACGCACCGAACGGGAAGTATGCGAAGCACAGCGCCTTCGTTATCAGGTTTTTTTTGAAGAACTGGGCGCGTCAATCAACGCAAAGGCGGCACTTGCAGAACATGATGTTGACCAGTACGATGCGGATTGCGAGCATCTCATTGTTCGCGACACCGCCAGCGATTTGCTGGTCGGCTGTTACCGCATCATGCGGCCGGAAACCGCCATGCGCCGCGGCGGCTACTATTCGGACAGCGAGTTTGATTTGGCGCGCCTGAAAAATATCCGACCGACCACTGCGGAGGTGGGGCGTGCATGTATCCACCCCGAGTTTCGTTCCGGCTCGGTCATCATGCTGCTTTGGTCGGGCCTGACGCGATTCATGTTGGAGAACGACTACGAATACGTGATTGGCTGCGCGAGTATTCCGCTGTCAGACGGACACGACAACGCGTTAGCCGTCTATGATCACATGGCGGCGACAAGCTTGGCACCAGCCGAGTATCGGGTTTTCCCAAAGAATCCCTATCCACTCACCCCCGCTACAACCGACCAAGTTCCCGGGTCAGACCAAGTTTCGCGGGTCGTCCCGATTGCGAGAGCGCGCATCCCGGCGCTGATCAAGGGTTATAGCCGCCTCGGCGCGTGGATTTGTGGTGCGCCAGCGTGGGATGCGGACTTCAATACCGCTGACTTGTTTGTACTCCTGCCGATCAGCCGTATGTCGGGCGCGTACGCAAAACACTTTATGGCCGTCGACCGAGCTGCTTAGCAGCGGGCGCTCAGCCTCGTAAGAAAAAATAGAACGCGCGAAGCCAACATCGGGTGGGGCTTCGCGCGTTGGCGCTAGTAGGTTCGGCTACTGAAAACTTGGAACCTGGTTGATCTCAGCGTGATCAAGCAATCGCAGCTTCGACAGGTAGTGTCGATCTAACCGCCAATCTTCGATTAAACCGAGGGCGAGTTTGAACTGCTCCCGGCTCATGTTGTAGAGCTTATTCAGTTCATACGGCGCGTTAGTTTCGAGTGCAACGGCGAGTTCAAGCAACGCCTTTGTCTCGATGGTGTCGGGGTTTGCCACGATGTACTGTGCGACTTTCTTAATGTTGTTCATATTGGTGTTGACTCATCAATTTACGTGCAAGAAATCACGGGAGGGAATTGTAGCGGTCAAGTGCTGACACAAAACTGTCATTTACATCTTTTTCTGCACAACAACCGCCCACCTGAAAATGAGCCGGAATCGGCCTAGCGTTCAATTGCAAACGACCAAGCTGTCATGCCGCTGAAGTACTTACGTCACAAAAGGTAAGTGTTCGCTCGCTAGCATTGGTCAAACCACCGACTAAAGGGGCAATTGTGTTTGACGGCATCCCGCAAAGCGCCACCGTGCAACGACCGCACTTGACTGCACCCCCGTCGGGTAATCTCCCCTTTGGCAGCCCGCCCCCGTCGACCGAGCAAGAGGCGGGGGGAGACAACGCTGCAACGCTCCACTTCCGCACTATCTGGATTTCAGACATCCACCTTGGCACCAGCGGTTGTCAGGCTGAGCTATTGCTGGAGTTTCTAAAGCACACTGAGTCCAAGCAGCTCTATCTTGTCGGAGACATCATTGACGGCTGGCAACTTGCGCGACGCTGGTACTGGCATCGCTTGCACAACGACGTGGTGCAAAAAATTCTGCGCAAAGCGCGCAAGGGCACCCGTGTGACGTATGTAGCGGGCAACCACGACGAGTTTGCGCGACACTTCTTGGGGCTTGCCTTCGGCGATATCGAAATTGTTGATGAGGCGGTACATACTACGGCGACCGGGAAACGACTATTGATCCTGCACGGCGATCAATTCGACGCCGTGGTTCAGTGCGCCAAGTGGCTCGCCCACTTAGGTGATATGTTGTATGGCATATCCCTCGAGCTGAACCGCCGCCTGAACCGCGTCCGGCGTGCGCTGGGACTTCCCTACTGGTCACTATCGCAATACTTAAAACACCGCGTTAAAAATGCGGTCAGCTATATCAACGCCTTTGAGGAAGCGGTTGCCCGAGAGGCAAAACGGCGTCAGCTTGACGGCGTCGTTTGTGGACATATCCATCATCCAGAAATTCGCGACATCGACGGCATCACCTACTGCAATGACGGCGATTGGGTGGAAAGTCTATCGGCGTTAGTTGAAACTGCAGACGGCGAACTGCGCCTCATTAGCTGGCTCGATATTGAAGCTTGGCGCAACGCCAAAGCGGTCGAGCAAAGTGCATTAACAATCGGTGGCACACAGTTACCGCTGCCGCTCTTATCGAAACAAGCAACATAGTGGGTGGCTGGTATTCACCCGCAGTACCGGGGCCACGCTTTCTATGGAAGCAATGCCTATAGCAGGTCGGGACAAATGACGGCTCGTAGTACGACCGGGCGTGCGTCTCGCCCCTCAGCACCATCGCCCCGACGCCGATTCGTCAGCCACCAAATCGAGCCTTTACGCACCGCGATTTCGCACTCTTCGCCAAACAATAAAAACGACACTAAGCGACCAATCGTCGGCTGATGCGCGACGATAACCGCAGGATGCCGATTTTCAGGCCAGTCTACGGCAGCGAGCAGGTGCGCCACATCGGCATTCGAGCCAAGTTCCGGTTTAATGGTCAATTTTCGGCCCGACATGCCCGTCAACGCTTCCGCAGTCTCGATATCTCGTTTCCAATGGCCGCTAAACACCCTCGTGCTATCGGCCAAGCGCGGCTCCAGCCAATTCGCCATTTGGGTTGCCTGTTTCCGCCCTTTGCCACTCAATTTGCGAGAAAGGTCGTCTCCGTGCTCGACCGAGACAGCATCCGCGTGGCGCCACAAAATGAGATCCATGATGAATGTTCAAACAAGGATGTTTCAGCCGTAAGTCAGCCTTTGAAAGATCGTTGGCCGGGCTGTCATGAAGTCGTCACAATTGGTTCGTAAAGTCAGCACTACAAAAATCCGTTAGTTAGGGCAACCTCAATCTGGAGCACAAAATGAAGCTGAAAACTATCCTCACCGGTTCCATCGCGGCCGTCAGCATGACGTTCGCGAGCATTGCAAGCGCGGTTGACATTACCGGCGCAGGCGCGACTTTCCCGTTCCCAATCTATGCCAAATGGGCGGAAGATTATAAGAAGACCTCGAATTTCAACATGAACTACCAGTCGATTGGCTCTGGTGCCGGCGTTCGTCAGATTCAGGCAAAAACTGTTGATTTCGGCGCAACCGACGCGCCTTTGAATGGCGAGCAATTGGCAAAGGACGGCCTGATTCAGTTCCCAGCTATCATTGGTGGTGTGGTGATGGTGGTAAATCTTGAAGGTGTCGCTCCAGGCGCGATGCGTTTAACCGGCCCGGTTGTTGCCGACATCTATCTTGGCAAAATCAAGATGTGGAATGACCCGGCAATTGCCTCCCTGAACCCAGGCGTAAAACTGCCAGCTGAAGCAATCACCGTGGTCCGCCGTTCCGACGGCTCGGGCACAACCTTCCTGTTCGTTGATTACCTCTCGAAAGTCAGCCCGGAGTGGAAGACCAAAGTCGGCGTGGGCAATGCCGTGTCTTGGCCGGAAGGTGTGGGCGGTAAAGGTAACGAAGGTGTTTCGGCCTATGTACAGCGCATTAAAGGCTCGATCGGCTACGTAGAGTATGCGTATGCCAAGAAAAACAAAATGTCGCACACTGCGCTCCGCAATCAAGCCGGTACATTTGTGCAACCTGACGACGCGACTTTCCAAGCCGCTGCCGCTGGAGCAGAATGGGACAAAACCCCGGGGATGGGTGTGGTGTTGACCAACCAAGCAGGCAAGGATGCCTACCCGATCACCGGTGCCTCATTCATCTTGATGTACAAGAACCAGACCAACGCCGACAAAGGCTTGGCCGTGATGAAGTTCTTCGACTGGGCGTTGACCAACGGTGACAAGGCCGCGCTTGAACTCGAATACGTACCAATGCCGCCAGTGGTTGAGACACTGATACGCAATCTGTGGAAAGCTGAAGTTAAAGGTCCGAACGGACAGGCTCTCTGGAAGTAACGATCATAAGCGGTCGTTGATGTGGGCTGTCGCGAGGTTTGCTCGCGCAGCTCATGTCGTCTAAATGGCCTTAATGACGCTAAATGCTGCACCCGCTAGAATAAGGTTCCGTCATGAGTCTGACCGAGACTGGCCCGATGGCTGGCAACACACGCAAAGAGACCTACGTGTCGACTGAAGAACAACAACGTCAAATCGCGGCGCGTCTCGTCAGGCAACGTATTCAGGATGTCGCCTTTCGAAAGACGACACTCAGTTTTGCGCTGTTTGTCTTGTTGTTGTTGGGCGCGATCATCACCTCGCTCGTCCTGGGTGCCTACCCGGTCTTTGAGAAATTCGGCTTTGGCTTTCTAACCAGCCGCGAGTGGAATCCGGTCACCAACACCTTCGGTGCCGCGAACGCCATCTACGGCACCGTCGTCACATCTTTTATTGCACTGCTTATCGCCTTTCCGGTCAGTTTCGGCATCGCCATATTTCTCACCGAACTGTGTCCAATCTGGCTTAAGCGACCGCTTGGTACCGCCGTCGAATTGTTGGCCGCCATCCCATCCATCATCTACGGCATGTGGGGACTATTTGTGTTTGCGCCGCTATTTGCGCAATACGTACAACCATTTTTGACGAAATACGCTGGTGATATTCCACTCATCGGCCAGCTATTTCAGGGCGCGCCGATGGGTATCGGTATGCTCTCAGCAGGCATTATTCTGGCCGTCATGGTTATCCCGTTTATTGCTTCCGTGATGCGTGATGTGTTCGAAATCGTTCCACCGGTCTTGAAAGAGTCTGCATACGGACTGGGTGCAACAACTTGGGAAGTTGTCCGCAATATCGTTCTGCCGTACACCAAGGCAGGTGTCGTCGGCGGCACAATGTTGGGCTTGGGGCGCGCGTTGGGCGAGACCATGGCCGTGACGTTTGTCATCGGAAACACACCCAAGATTGCAGCGTCCTTGTTTGAACCAGGTGCCTCTATCGCATCAACCATTGCCAACGAGTTCGCCGAAGCGGGTGATGGCGGCCACATATCAGCGTTGATAGCAATTGGATTGGCGCTCTTCATCATCACATTCGTCGTGCTTTCACTTGCAAAGTTAATGCTGTTGCAACTTTCAAAAGGCGAGGGATCACGCACATGAGCATGCAATCGCCAACCGTCGCGTCGTCAGCGTCACCGACATCAACGCTATACCGTAAGCGAGTATTCACCAATCGCCTCGCCCTCTTTCTTTCGCTGGCGGCGATGGCGAGCGGGATGATTTTTCTGCTTTGGATTCTTACCACGCTGGTAATCAAGGGAATCGGCGGACTCAATCTTGCGGTCTTCACACAAATGACACCTTCACCCGGAAGCCCCGGTGGCCTGCTGAACGCCATCTTTGGTAGTGTGGTCATGGTGACCATCGGTACGCTGATCGCCACTCCGATCGGTATTCTTGCGGGAATCTACCTCGCTGAGTTTGGCAAGACCGGCTGGGTGGCTCCCACCACAAGATTTGTCAATGACATTCTGTTGTCTGCCCCCTCAATCATCATTGGATTGTTCGTCTATACAATCTATGTTGCCCGCGTCCAACATTTTTCAGCGTTTGCCGGTGCAATCGCACTTGCCATCATCGCCATCCCGGTGATCGTTCGCACCACGGAAACCATGTTGATACTCGTTCCGGCTAGCCTTCGAGAAGCTGCGGCAGCCCTCGGCGCACCCGAGTGGAAGGTAGTGAGCTATGTCGCCTTGCGTGCAGTGCGTAGTGGCGTCATTACCGGCATTCTGCTCGCAGTAGCGCGTATTAGCGGAGAAACAGCCCCACTGCTATTCACGGCACTCAACAACCAGTTCTGGTCGAGCGACTTGAATGCACCGATGGCGAATCTGCCCGTGGTCATCTTCCAATTTGCCATGAGCCCGTTTGAGAACTGGGTTGAGCTGGCCTGGGCAGGTGCTATGCTCATCACCTTCTCCGTGCTGGCGATCAATATCATCACCCGCGTGATATTCCGCCAGCGCTCCAACTAACGCTGTTGTTGACGAGACCTATATGAACGCAGTCCTGCAACCATACGAAACGCCCGTCACGCCTACGTCGAAGATATCGGTTCGTAATCTCAATTTCTTCTACGGCAGCTTTCAGGGCCTGAAGAACATCAACCTTGAGATCTTAGAGCGCCGGGTGACAGCCTTCATCGGGCCATCTGGTTGCGGAAAATCCACTCTGTTGCGCACCTTGAACCGAATGTACGACCTCTATCCTGGGCAACGTGCCGAAGGCGAGATCATCATGAACGGCAAAAACGTCCTCGATAAGTCGCAGGATCTGAATTTGCTGCGGGCTAAAGTTGGCATGGTGTTTCAGAAGCCAACACCGTTTCCGATGTCCATTTACGACAACATTGCGTTTGGCGTTAAGCTCTATGAATCGCTGTCCAAAGCAGAAATGGATGAACGCGTTGAATGGGCATTGAACAAAGCGGCTATCTGGGGTGAGGTCAAAGACAAACTCAAACAGAGCGGCCTTTCATTATCCGGTGGTCAACAACAGCGCCTTTGTATCGCACGCGCCGTTGCCGTAAAGCCGGAAGTCGTGTTGCTTGATGAGCCAACGTCCGCGCTTGACCCGATCTCGACGGCGAAGGTCGAAGAATTGCTGCACGAATTAAAGCAGGACTACACCATTGCCATCGTGACTCACAACATGCAGCAGGCGGCGCGTGTATCGGATTTCACCGCCTACATGTATCTGGGTGATTTGGTCGAGTACGGCGTTACCGATGAGTTGTTCATCAAGCCAAAGAAAAAAGAAACCGAAGACTACATTACGGGTCGTTTTGGCTAAGCCGTTCTGGGCTCCCAAAAAAACGCCAGCGCCACGCTGGCGTTTTCATTTGGAACCTCCCCGACAATCAAGGGTTTCACAAATCCTTCATACGGCTGTCACGTAGTGTTTCTAAATTGTGATTTGCTATCTCGCAAACACAAATATAGGGGCGCAACACATGTCATATGACAAACGCGAAGAAGATGTCGTTACGAATCTCTCCAACAATGCTCACATCGACGATATCGTCGAACAGAATCTCGCTAATCCGAATCGTCGCCGTTTGATGGCCACAGGCGCTGGCGCAGCCGCACTTTCCTTCATGTCGCTCACGGGTTGCGGTAGTAGTGACTCCAGCAGCCCCGCGCCTGTGACACCCGCACCGACCCCGACCACTCCACCGGTCGGCAAAGTGTCCGCACTCGGCTTTCCAGCCGTGTCAAAGTCACTTGCTGACGTCGTTACCGTCCCGCCGGGGTACCAAGCTTCCGTGTTATTTCGTCTGGGCGATCCGCTGAATGCAGCGACCCCCGACTACCGCAACGACGGCACTGAGCCCGGCGCTTCTTTCGAGTTCCGCGCTGGCGACCACCACGACGGTATGGACTACTACGGCCTCAGCGCCACCGGCACACGCGATGCAAACTCCTCGACGCGTGGACTCATGTGTATCAACCACGAGGCGCTGACGCCTGCACTCCTCCATGCCAACGGCGTCACATCGGTCAGCGGCGTACGTACGGTTCCTGATGAGTGCATCAAGGAAATGAACGCGATGGGCGTTGCGGTTGTGGAAATCGCCAAAGCCGCCAACGGTACATGGAGCTACGTCCGCAATTCGAGCTTTAACCGCCGCATTACAACGATCACCGATACGATTTTGTCGGGGCCTGCTGCGGGCAGCAGCTTCATGATCACAAAACATTCACCTAACGGCACCCGTACCCGTGGTACCGCCAACAATTGCGCGCACGGCACCACGCCATGGGGAACCTATCTTGCCTGCGAAGAAAACTGGGCCGGTTATTTCCGCCGCGTGACCGCCGTCGATAACCCTAAGCGTACCGCCAAAGAGCTGACGTCCTTCGCTCGTTACGGCGTCGCTGGCAATGGTCGTGAAGGCTGGGCTACCGCAACTGCAGCCGATCCTAACGATACCGTTTTCTCGCGCTGGAATGCCGAGCGTCTTGGCACCTCTGCTGACGGCAGTGATGATTTCCGCAATGCACCGAATACGTTCGGTTGGAACGTGGAAATTGATCCGTACAGCCCGACATCTACGCCGAAGAAGCGTACCGCAATGGGCCGCTTTGCCCACGAAGGCGCTTGGGTCGGTAAGGTGACTGCGGGACAACCGCTGGTCTGGTATATGGGTTGTGACTCGCGCGGTGAGTACATCTATAAATACGTATCGAACGCCAATTGGGATCCGGCAGATGCAACGCGTGGTATGGCTGCAGGTGATAAGTACCTTGACGACGGCAAGCTCTATGCTGCTCGATTCAACGCCGATGGCCTAGGTGAATGGCTGGAGCTTCGTTTTGGTGTGGGCAACATCACCAGCACCAACACAACATACGCATTTGCCAATCAAGCAGACGTGTTGATTAACGCTCGTTTGGCCGCCGATGCCGCTGGTGCAACAAAGATGGACCGCCCCGAGTGGGGCGCAGTGGACCCCTTTAATGGCAACGTCTACATCACGCTGACAAACAACAACAGCACGTTGCGTAGCGTGGCCCTGACAGATGCGGCGAATCCACGTTCCTACAACGATCCACGCACCAACGGCACCGCGCAACGCGGCAACCCCAATGGCCACATCATCCGCTTTGCAGAACTCAATGGCAGCAACACGGCTGTTGCCTTCAACTGGGACATCTACTTGTTCGGTGCCCGTGCCGGTACGGATCCACGTACGGTCAATCTTTCCAACCTCACGGCGGCCAACGATATGTCCAGCCCGGATGGTCTTTGGTTTGGTGGTAATGGCATCCTGTGGATTCAAACCGATGACGGGGCATACACCGACGTCACCAATTGCATGATGCTCGCGGCCATTCCCGGCCAAGTACGCGATGGCGGCCCGATTACTGTTACAAACACCGACGGTACCAACACAAAGGCGGTGACCACCTACATCGGTGCAGCATCGGCAACGACCGAGACCAACCTGCGCCGCTTCTTGGTTGGACCGAAAGAAGCCGAAATCACCGGTGTTACCCAAACGCCTGACTACCGCACCATGTTTGTGAATATCCAGCATCCTGGTGAGGACACCGCGCCAAACTTCACCACCCGCACCTACGGCAGCTACTGGCCGGATGGTGGCAATGCACGCCCACGCAGCGCCACGATTGTCATTACCCGTATAGATGGCGGCGTAATCGGCGTTTAGCTAGTTATCGCCAAGTAGCGCTAGAGAAACAGAAAGGCCGCACCGCGAGGTGCGGCTTTTTTAATCGGTGCCGCCGGCAACCGGGCCGCGCTAAAAAGTACGCCTCGCCAGATTTTTTGACTGCACAAGATTGGTAAAGACGCCGGAATCAAAACGGTACGTAAAACGCATGTCCCCGCTGGATCCAACGTCAAACGAGACACTACCAACAGGCGACATGATCAGCCTTGTCGGGTCGTAGACCCGTCCCAGCCACGGACCTGCTTGTACGCGGAACATCGTTGCGGAATATCGGCTACCAAGCCAGCCGCCACTTGGCATTACGTACCAAGTCGGGCTACCGTCAAGCGCAAACGTAAACCAGATAGCAAAAAAACTGGCTCGCTGCGGTGCGATAGAAACTGACCAGCCGTCCTCTGCACTTTCTCCCCACCAAAGCCCCCCCACTTGTGCTGGTGCGGCTGCGCGATTGTCCCGACAAAATTGGCACGCTGGCCGCCAACGCACTTCCAACCCGAACGGTGCATCGGCACTGCTGTCACCGGGGAGCTGTCGGCTGAGTGTCTTAGTCGCGCTGATACCGTTGATGCGATAACTCATTTCTGCGCGATCAGCATCAATGTATCGCAGTGTTAGCTCGCCAACCGCCGCACCGAGCTGGAGTTGTGTCGCGTCATAACGATCCAGCGATGCACTCCGCGGCCGATACAGTGGCCCGCGATACACCGCAAAGTTTTCACTCCACTGGCCAGCCGGCATCGAGTACCAAACCGGCTGGCCCTGATCGTCATAGGCATAAAGTTTGTTGAACTGCTGCCCGGATTCCGCCCGCTGGTTAATCGCGATGCCCCAGCCGCTCTCAGACGGTCCCACCCACCACATACCGCTGTAGTCACGCAACGGACCGTTGCGCTCAAATCGAGCGGTCACGGTTCTTGCCTGAGAGGACGAGACTCGACATTCTGCCGTGCCCGTACAACCCTCCGACCACCCCGCGAATGTTGACCCGATCTTTGGCACAGCCTGCAACACCACCGATGTGTTGGGCGCAAAGTTCCACACACACAGCGCACCACAATTGATTCCCGCTGGCGTGGAGATGACAAACCCGCTTCCGCTACCTTGAATGTTCACCGCCGTCACAGCCTGATTCAGAGGAGCATCACCCAGGTAGGCCGCGATGTTGTTGATATCGTCACGGCTGATCAAGGGCACAAGAAAACCCATTCCACTAACGGAATTTAGTGCGGACGACAACGCATCGGGGTTACCGGCCGCCTGCATCGCCCGATGGTCCGGCGGAACGCCGTGGCAGCCAGAACAAAAAGCGAGGAAACGCACCCTGCCTTCCGCCGGGTCTCCCACAACCGTGGCGAATGCACTGCCAACACCCAAAACTATGACAAGCAAAGTAAGAAGTACTGCGCGCACTCGAACCGCCGCTCAACAAATCCTCGTATCATCGCGTCCTGCGGTGACGGATACATGACAGCGGTGGCACATTCTCGAAATTCAGCAAAGTGACCGACCAGCGGGCGTTTTCGGGCATTTTTGCTCTGAAACGTCCGCCGATAAAGGACTTTCAATTTTAATTCGCCATTTATTGTGCCGCTGCTTTATGAACACCACTAGAAAGAAAGCGGCTTGCGCGCCATCCAACCTGTAACAACAGTTGCGGTCACAAACATGACAACCGAATAAACTGCGGCGGGGATGGCATACACGCCGTCGCCGAGTACGTTGATGGCGATATAGATTGCCAGCGCGGCATTGTGGATGCCGACCTCCATCGCCACCGCAATCGCCTGTGCGGTCGACAGCCCGAGCGCTCGGGGCAGCGCATAACCGATCAACATCGATAGCAGATTAAACAAGATACACGCCGCCCCCACCAGTTGCGCATGCGCCTGAAGTGCTTCGCTATTTTTCCAGATGGCGATGACGCTAAACGTCGCCAGCACAACCACTGATGTCACACGCACCAAGCGTTCCGCACGTGAAGCGAACTCATGCGCACGGGCGCGCACCAACATGCCCGCCGCAACGGGCAGCAACACCAGTAGCGAAACTTCGACGATTTTTGCAAATGGCGGCGGTACCACTTGACCAGCGGCCTTGAAATAGGCAAATGACAAACTCACAATCACCGGCAGCGTGACGAGCGCAAGCACGCTGTTAATGGCGGTTAAGGTGATGTTGAGTGCCAAGTCACCGTGCGCCAGATGGCTGAACACATTGGCCGAGGCACCCCCGGGTGCGGCGGCAAGTAGCATCATGCCGATCGCGAGATCAGGCGGCAGCGCCAGCCATATGCACACCATGGCGCAGACAAAGGTCAACAAGAATGTTTGGGCGAAGAGTCCAACCAAGACTGCCTTGGGCATTCTGACGACGCGCAAAAAGTCTTCAACCGTCAGCGACAGCCCAAGACCAAACATGATGAGTGCCAATGCACCGGGTAGCAGCACATTGGTGACAACCGAGCCTTCCACGTCGCAACCTTCTACGTGCGCCTACGTGCAGCGGGCGTAATGTGTCGTCACGCTGAAGCGTTCTGCGGGTGTGTCACCAGAATTGCTTGCGAGGCGGGCACTGTTTGCGCGGCCTGATGGAACACGGCCTCGAGCTCTTCAACCAAACGCTCCCATCCGAGCTGCTCCGCAACAAGTCGTGCGTTTGCCCCCATGGTTTTGGCCTGCGGCCAGTCGCGCGCAAGATTTGCGGCTGCCGCAACAAACGCATCTGTGTTGTCGTAAGGTACCAAGCAGCCACTCTCGCCAGAACGAATTAGTTGGGCGGCGGCGGCGTATTCAAAGGCCAGCACCGTCAGGCCGCTCGCCATGGCTTCCGGCGTCACGTTTCCGAAAGTCTCGGTGATACTCGGGAAGAGAAAGATGTCGCCAGACGCGTAGTGCCGCGCCAACGCTTCGTCGCGTTGCAATCCGGCAAATGTTGCGCCGGGAATCTGCGCTTCAAGGTCGCGCCGCGCCGGGCCGTCACCGACCAATACCAGCTTCATATCCGGCCGGACGGCGCGCATAGCTTCATAAGCCGCAATCAGTGCCCGTAAGTTTTTCTCGGAGGCAAGACGCCCGACATAGATCGCGACCGGCGTGGCCTCACCCGCACCCCATGACCACCGAAGTTGCGCGTCGCGCTTGGCGGGATGGAACAACTCGGTATCGACCCCGCGTGCGACCACGCGAAGGTTGTGAAAACCCATCGTTTGTAACTCCCGACGCAACGACTCCGTCGGCACCATGGTGCATTGTGTACGGTTGTGGAATTTTCGGAGGTAGGCAAAGATTGGTTTCTGCAACCAGCCGATGCCGTAGTGGCCGCTGTATGCATGAAAGTTGGTTCTAAAGTCCGAGGTCACGGGCAGCTTTAATTTGATCGCCGCTTGCAAGGCCGACCAGCCAAGCGGGCCTTCGGTCACGATATGCACCACGTCTGGCCTGCGCATACTCCAAAGTTTCACCAGTGCATTCTTGGCGGGTAACCCCATTTTGAGATGCGGATAACGCGGGATCGGCAAGCCGCGCATCAATACTTCTTCCAGCTCTGCGGCGTCACCCTTTGTTTGGCGCGGTCGGATCAGTTGTACATCATGCCGACGCAAACGCAGTCCATCAACAAAACGCGCGATGGTCATCGCCACACCGTTGATCTCGGGTGGGTAGGTTTCTGTCACCACCGCCAGCCGCAACGCACGTTGCTTGGCTTGCAACTCGTCAACAACAAGATCGTTCGTCATGAGGTCACCCGAATTTGTCATGTGGACATGATGCGAGTGCTTCACAACGTTTTCGTGACAGAACGGCGACAACGCCGGTCGCAGTTCTGTCAACTAATCGTCATCATCTCGTCACCATCTCGTCACCGCCTCGTCACGTGGACTTGTCACAGTTCCATCACGCTGCTTCCCTGTTACATTCAAATTTCAATCAGGAGACCCCGTGAAAGAATTACTCCGTCAGCTGCACATTCAGCGCATGGACGACCATCGGTATTACCACCACAGCCGGATCAATCAATCACTTCACTTGCTCAGCGCTTCCAGCTTTGTGGTGGCTTACGCCCTCCTCTTCACCGACCCCGCCATGGCCGCTCTGCTGGCATGGGGCGTGGCAATGACGAGCCGGCAGGCTGGGCATTTCTTCTTTGAACCAAAGGGTTATGACCATGTAAACCAGGCCACCCACGAGCACAAAGAAGACATCAAGGTTGGTTACAACTTGCGCCGCAAAGTTGTCCTCATGACGCTGTGGGCGGTTTCCCCGCTGGCCTTGTACTTTGACCCCACCTTGTTCGGCAACTTCACTCCCGCTGAATCAACGATGGAGCTCCTGCGTCAAGTCGGCATGATGTGGCTCTTTATCGGCCTTGGTGGCTTGATCTTCCGCGTCGTGCATCTGTTCTTTCTGCGCGATATTCCAACCGGCTTGGTATGGGCGCTGAAGATCATCACCGACCCGTTCCACGACATCAAACTCTACTGGCGTTCACCGTTCTATTTGATGCGCGGTCAGCTCATTGATCCGATGACCCACACACAAGTGGGGCACGATTAAATCGGCACATCGCGGGGAGGCGGATTACAACTTCGCCGCCCCGCCCTCTTCCACAGCCTCACCGGCTTCAACCGTTGCGACTAGAATCCAAAGCGTTCCGCCAGCATTTCGCGAAGAATGCTGCGCTTGATGGCCTTATTGGTGAGTTTGGCATCACGCCACCACCAGCCGTCGGACTGCATGGCGATCGCGGCGGCGACGAAGCGTTTAGCCACTTCCTCAAAGTCAGCGTCGCTGTAGTTGAGCGAAAAGATAAAGCGACCGGTACCAACCCAGCTCAACGCCAAACCTTCCGCCCGCAGGTAATACTGCAACATCCAGTTATAGCGCGAAGGCTCGGTGTAACTGACCGTCCAGATCGACGACATGTTGGCGACCTCAACCGGCAAACCTGCTTCACGCAGCATCGTGTTCAGCGACTTGGCACGTCGATTCCACGTCGATTCCAGCGACGCATAGATGGCTTGTATCTCCGGCGTCTCAATCTTCTCCAGAAAAACTTGCATCGCCCCCATCACGTACGGATGCGAGTTGAACGTTCCTCTTGCAAAACAAATGTCGGCTGGCCGATCTGGATTAAAACGACGCATCCATTCACGCTTTCCACACACCACGCCAACTGGAAAACCACCACCGAGGGTTTTGCCATAAGTGACGATATCGGCTTTAACGCCGAAGTACTCTTGTGCCCCGCCGCGCGCCAGCCGAAACCCAACGAAAACTTCATCAAAAATCAGCGCGATGCCACGCGCCGTGCAGACCTCGCGCAGCTGCTGCAACCACACCGCATAGGCAGCTCGGTCATATTTGGCCTTGCGGCCGCTATCGACCAGCGACGAATCCCCCGGCGCATTTTTATTCGGATGCAATGCCTGCAGCGGGTTGACCAACACACAGGCGATGTCATTGCGCGTTTTGAGAACATGCAGCGTATCGCGATCCATTTCCTTCAGTGTGTAGGTGTCGCGCGGCGCAACGGGATTGCCGGGCCCCGGCTGCACGTCCTCCCACCAGCCATGGTAGGCACCACAAAACCGAACCAGATGCGTTTTGCGGGTGTGATACCGTGCCAGCCGTACGGCCTGCATGACCGCCTCAGTGCCGGACATATGGAACGACACTTCGTCCATGCCGGAAATCTCGCGAAGCTTGACCACATTGCTGGCCACACAGGGATGGTAGGTGCCAAGCACCGGCCCCATCGCGGCAACACGCGCACTGCCTTCGGTCATACAGGCTTTGTAGAAATCCACGCCGAACACGTTCACACCGTAAGAACCGGTGAGGTCATAAAACACATTGCCGTCCAAATCGGTAAAGGTGACCCCCTCGGACGCCTGAATAAAGCTGCCGGTCTTCAGATGCTGGCGCAAAAACGCGCTGTACTGGTACGGCACCCGGTACGCTCCGGTGAACTGCAAATCCGAAATGCTTTCGGCGGCCTGTTGCGTCAGTGCGACCGACTTGGTGAAGCGCTCAGCATAGATCGCCGACAACTTGGCGAGCCCGGTTTTTCGGCGGGCGACGACATCATCCGGCGCACCGTCAGAGCCAAAAAACTTGGCTTCGTCGTAGCTGTAACCGGGCAACATTTTGGCCACGCGTTTGGCCATCCGCGAGTGCCCCGCCAGCGAGGGGTGCTTGGCCATCGAGAGTTCCAAACGTCGCTTGGCCTGGGGCAGCGCCGCGGCCAGGGCGGCAGCACCGGCGACCATCAATGTCATCGTTGTATCCATCCTATCACCTATCCTTAGAAGAAGAGTTATGACAGATATACGCGCAATTGTTGACAGTTCTGTGAACGCCGAACGCTCCCCGCCGCCGACTTTGCCACCGTCCCTTGCACCTCGTTGGCGGGATCGTCTGTTTCAACAGGAAGATCTGAATTTCCTGCTGACCAACCGGGTGCCACGAATCTTGCTGACACGATTCATGGGCTGGTTTAGCAAAATTGAGCAGCCGTTGATTCGTGATGCCTCGATCTGGGTCTGGCGCTGTTTTGCGGAACTGGACTTAAGCGACGCGCGCAAACAAACGTTCACCAGCCTGCACGATTGTTTCACGCGCCAGTTGGTCGAGGGCGCAAGGACTGTCGATCAAGACACCACCGTCATGGTTTCGCCGTGTGATGCGATTGTCGGAGCCTGCGGAGCCATCGAAGGCACACAGGTCTTCCAAGCCAAAGGATTTCCCTATGCACTGGCCGACTTGTTGGGCAGTGAAACACTCGCCGAGCAGTACCGTGACGGCACTTATGTGACGCTCCGGCTCACCTCAAGCATGTACCACCGGTTTCACTCGCCGCTCGATTGCCGGGTGACCCGCGTCACGTATATCTCAGGTGACACCTGGAACGTCAATCCGATTGCGCTGAAACGGGTGGAAGGACTGTTTTGCAAAAATGAGCGCGCGGTCATTCACACGGAGTCGCAAGGGCGACGCATCTTGTTGGTGCCAGTCGCGGCGATTTTAGTGGCGAGCATTCGCCTTCACTTCCTAAATGTGCTTTTGCACCTGCGCTACCGGGGTCCAAACGAAATTGCCTGTGATGCACGCATTAAGAAGGGTGAGGAGATGGGCTGGTTCGAGCACGGCTCGACCATCATCGTGCTGGCCGAGAAGGGATTCTCATTATGCGACGACATTACCGTTGGCAAACAAATTCGGATGGGGCAGCGGCTAATGCACTTGCCGACTTAACGAGAAACTCACCCATCGACGGGCATTTTCAGCAATTTAGGTAAGTTTGCATTCGACTTGACGGTAATTCAGGTGGAATACAAAGGGCGAAAGATGGCATTGCGTTACTCTTTGGTTATCGAGACTAAAGGAGAACGTTAGATGCCAACTCTCAACCCGGCTCAAAGATACCAGATTGAGCACGACATTCGGCTGGGCGCGACAAACAAGGTCATTGCGCTAGGTATTGGCTGTTCATTGAGCACCATTGAACGTGAAATTGGTCGCTGCGGCCCGAAGGCGATGTATCGCGCAACCGTTGCGCAAGCTCACCGCGACCGCTGTGGGCAAATCAGTGCAGCCAATCATCCCACCATTTCCCCTGAAACATGGGAACTGGCCTGCGAACAAGTCAGCAAAGAACTCGCCTGAACAAGTCATTCGTGACAACCACTTAACGCTTTGCCCCTCATCAATCTATCGCTATTTGAAGAGGACAGGCAAACGACTGGTGCAGCAGCAACTGCGTCACTATTCGGTCACGCAAAAGCGGGGCAGGCGCACTGGCCAAATGCCGTGGGTCAAGGACGAGGGGGTGCAGTCTATCCGCGACCGTCCTCAAGCCATCAACACGCGTGACACTACCGGCCATCTTGAGGCCGACAGCATTGTGGGTAAGCGAAATGAGCCCGATAAGATACTGGTCATCATTGATCGCGCCAGCCGCTTTGTTAGGCTCGGTTTGGTTCGCCATGGCACCGCAGCAGAGGTGGCCTCGCTATTTGCGAAATGGCAGGACAACAACGTGGGAATTCTGATGCTCAGCGTGACAACGGATCAAGGTTATGAATTCAGCGCCCTACCCAAACAATTGTCCGGACGACTATATGCCTGTGACCCAGGCAAGCCATACCCAAAAGGCCAAGTTGAGCATGTCAACAAACTGATCCGGCAATACATTCCCAAAGGCGTCAGCCTACGAGATGTCACACAAGCCAAATTGGACTGGGTTGCGCTTCAACTCAACAGCCGCGTACGCAAACGGTTGGGCTGGAAATCACCACTTACAGTACTATCCGAAATGACCGACCGCACCGTCAAGTCGAAAGCCAACCTACCTTTTTGCTCGAAACTGCCCGCCGTTGCTAGACTTTGTAAACCGTGTTCTGCGATTTCGGTTTTCGTCCCCGCTTAACTACGTAAACCCACCAAGGACCCAATGTCTAAACCGTTCGCGGCAACGACGACTTTTTCCTTTTGCATAGTGAACTGCAATCAAATTGGCTTTCTGCTGTCGATGGAACGATGCACGACACCGAGGCAGTGCTTAGAAAATTGGGCTCCCGTCTCCGCGGGAGCAGGGGAGTATTGTTTCATTGGTCGTTAATCTAACCCCGTCCCCGCGCAGGCGGGGACCCAAGTTGACCTGCCCGCGCATAACCGCAAGAGTTGCGCCGGGCGGGGACCCAATGTCTAAGCCGTTCGCGGCAACGACGACTTTTTCCTTTTGCATAGCGAACTGCAATCAAGTATCAGCCCGCCCCGCTTGGTGTTTTCGATTTCAGCTAACGCGCAGCGTCACTACGTACCAGCGCCTAACTGCTGCTCGCCAAAAACAATTTGACTCTGAGCTATCCCGGTTTTGGTGGACACTTTTAAAAGGGTAACAATACCTTAGGAGGTGTCAAATGAGCAAAGCGGTAGTGGTTAAGCAAACGCCGAAGGTCAATCCGGACCGGAAACGTCAAACGTTTAGCAAGGA
>Ga0315906_10001093_pt1 | contig 41218 bp, 33 predicted proteins | sample LakEriMetagenome_4_FD_203526 | JGI IMG/M metagenome (GOLD analysis project Ga0315906, IMG submission 203526) | Freshwater fungal communities from buoy surface, Lake Erie, Ohio, United States - Buoy 2 MA122 | ecosystem: Environmental > Aquatic > Freshwater > Lake > Lake biofilm | place: USA... | reverse complement strand
CGTTGCTGCGGTACTCGACATCATGCGCGTCACCGAAGACTTGAACATTGCCGATGGCTATGCCGCAACGCGCAAGAACGAGGCATACATCAAGGCAATCAATTCAGAAGATGCGATGGAAGGCCCACACGCCTTTGCCGAAAAGCGTGACCCAGTGTGGAAGGGTAAGTAACCCTTACTTAGCCGTTTATTGGGCTTTCGACATGCACTCATCGAGCACGTCGAGAAGTTCGATGCCGCGACTGTCTGCGTTTTCAGACTGAAATTCGCGCATTGCATACGAAAAACTGCCCTGCAAACTTGGCCATGCGCCATGCGTCGAGCCGCCAGCGCCCGTATGACCAAATGCCAGTTGGTCCATTCCCAACCGCGAAGGGTTTGGGTTGAGTTCGAACCCCACGCCAAATCGCAGCAAGCGACCCGACAACGGATCGTTACCCGCTGAACGCTGCCGACGCGCAATCTCTATGGTTTCAGACTTCAGAATTCGCACACCATCGAGCTCGCCACCATTCACCAACATGGCATACAACCGCGACATGGCATACGCGTTGGCAATTCCGCCTCCACCTGGGAGTTCAGACTTAGCGAATATTGAAGTTCCTCGTTCGGCAGGAATCATTCCGTACACATATTGCAATCGAGGGTCAACTTCGTCGCCCGCCATCGCCGAGTAGTTGTAATTCGCAGCACGCGTTGTTTCGCCAATTCTTGGCAAAACAGAATCTGGCGCACCAATATGCAAGTCAAGCAGCAACGGTGTTGCAATTTCTTCACGCACGAACGTTCCGATGCTTCGGCCATCAACTCGGCGCACCAACTCACTCGCAATCCATCCGTATGTCATGGCGTGATACGACGGAATACCAACTGGTGTAATTGGATGCTGCGCTGCAACATATTGTGCCATCAGAATTGGGTCAGAGATCTCTTCGACGGTGATTGAACGCTCTAAGCCGGGAACTCCAGCAACGTGTGCAAGTGAGTCGCCAACGGTTACGTGCCCTTTGCCGCCTGCTGCAAACTCAGGCCACACGCTTTCAATCGGCGCTTCCAAGTTAAGCAACCCACGTTCAACCAACATCATAATTGCAGCGGCGCAAATTCCTTTGGTACCGGATGCAATGACGCACACCGTTTCGTCACTCCATGGTGCTCCATCGCTACGAACACCACCCCACAGATCTACAACTTGTTTACCTTTGTGTGTTGCTGCAAACGAAGCACCGGCTTTTTCTGCGCCGTGATACTTGTCAAACACTTTTGCAACCAGTTCGAAACCAGGCGCTACAAACCGTTGCCTTGACATGACTACTCTTCGATTCTTGTGCGACGACGTCGGGCGTCGCGAGTGCTGGTATCCGAATGAGTTGGCACTGTGTTTGTAAGCGGCCCAAGTTGGTTCACAATCTGTTCAACACTTGGCGCGCTTACGCGTGCATGACCATCAATCGCCTTACGCATTGACGCAACGTGTTCTGGCGAGTTGCCACAGCATCCGCCAACAATGCGCACACCAGCGTCTATTGCCAATTCGGCATATGTAGCCATTAACTCGGGAGTCCCCGAATAGGTAATGGTGGTGCCAACAAACTTCGGAACTCCGCAGTTGCCCTTCGATACCACTGGAGTGGAAAACGCTGCCATCTCTGAAACCGAGACGACTATGTCGGATGCACCGACGCCACAGTTTGCGCCAATAGCAAGTGGCTGCGGATCAATTCCCGCAAACACCTCCTCTAGCGCTCCAGGCATGATGCCCATCATGGTTCTGCCCGCAGTATCAAAAGACATGGTGCACACGTATGGCATGCCCACGCGTATGGCAGCGAGTGCTGCGGCCCTTGCCTCTTCAGGTGCCGACATGGTTTCAATCCATGCCACATCGGCTCCGCCAGCCTTCAAACCTTCGATCTGCTCTGCGAATGCATCAATAGCATCGGCTTCGGTAAGCGCGCCAAGAGGTTCAAACAGTTCGCCTGTTGGCCCAACCGAACCCGCAACCACCACTGGTCTTGGTGATGCATCGGCAACCTTACGAGCGATTTGAGCCGCACCCTTTGCTAGCTCAAACGTGCGCGACTGCGCATTGTGCAACTTCAAGCGATGGCGATTACAACCAAACGTATTGGTGAGAATGATGTCAGAACCGGCATCGACGAACTGCTGATGCAACGATTCAACACGATCTGGGTGGTCAGTGATCCAAAACTCTGGCGGCTCGCCCGAGGTAAGCCCCATGGCGAAGTAGTTCGTTCCAGTCGCGCCGTCTGCCAATAGAACTTTTCCTGTGAGCAGCAACTGCTCCAGTGAAGTTTGCATTGAAAGAGACTAACCCATCACGTTTCCGGCGGTGTCCGCCTGAGTGCGAAGTCGCGAGAACGCTGACAGGTTGATTGGCATGCCAGTGAATTCACCCATGACCTCTACAGGAGTGACATCGTGGTCAATTCCCTGCTCTTGCGCCTCAATAAGCGTGCGCATGAACTTGCCAACGAGTGGCGCGTTCTTGAACTGGTTACCACTTGTGCCACATGCCATGAAGAACCCTGGAAGGCTGGACTTGTCGTACAGCGGAATCCAGTCGTCAGTCACGTCGTACAACGCACCAATTCCAAGCAACTTATGTGGAATACCGAAGTCTGGCAAACGACGAGCCAAACGCAACATCACGCGCTCAAAGAACTCGACCGACACCGAATCGTTCCAGTTGTCTGCGTCATCCAAGAAGTGCAACGGATCACATGCAGGTTCTGTTGTACCTACATTGAGCAAGTCGCCCATGTGCGGACGGAAATACTGACCAAGGTCGAGGTCTGCAACAACCGGCGCGTTGTCTTCCAAGCGGAAGCCCTTAGGCGCTGGTGGCGAGAACACTTCCTGGCGCAATGGACGGTGGTGCACCTTCATCTCGTCGTACACGCCAGCCATCCGATTGATCGCCGCTGCGTGTGGGCCAGCTGCGTTGATGACGATTGGAGCTTCGAAGCGCTCGCCTGTCTTCAGCACTACACCACTAACCACATCGCCATCATGGGTAATTTCACTGACTTCTTTGTGGAACAAGAACTCGGCACCGTGTTGCTTTGCGGCATGCGCCAAGTTGTGCGCTGCCAACATTGGGTCGTCCATGAATCCACTGAGTGGGTCGAACAGTGCCGACAACTGGTCGTATGGATCGTCAGCGAATGCTGGGTCCTCAATGGCCTTTGGCGGATAAAACTTGCCGGTTTCAAATGCTGGCCAACGCTTCTTCACTTCTTCTGGCGACAACACTTCGTATGGAATGCCAAATTCGTCCCACAGTTCGCGCTGACGAAGACCGTCGTAACCCTCGGTAAGGAACACCAAGTAACCCGTCTGCACGTACTTGGCCATCCCGTCTGGGTCCTCAATTCCGACGAATTGACTCCAGTTGAACCAATGCTGCGCATTTTCCCATGCCATCAAAATGGTGTTGAAATTGGAATAGGTGAAGCGAATGATTGCTGACGACGCGCTGGTTGAACCCGCACCAGCAGCACCACCCTTATCGATAACCACAACTTTGCGTCCATGCCGTGAAAGCTCAAGTGCAATTGATGCACCCATGACACCTCCACCAATGATGACTACATCAGTTTTGGTTGAACTCATACCTGCTGCTCCAGAATTGCATTTGCCCACTGCGCAGTGTCGGCAGTGCTGTTAAACGTAAACGAATGGATACCAGCAACGTTGAGTTCATCGGCTTTCACCGCAATGTCATTCAACAACTTGGTTGGGTCGTACCCACCTGGTGCGAACATAAGCGTGAGTGAGGCCTTGTTCTTCTTGAGGTAACGCAACGACTGGCCGACACCAGTGCGCACACCTACCGACATCAAACGCGTACGGTCGACCACACCGGGAATACCGAGATTGATTGGCGTGGTGAAACCTGCTGCACGCAAATCCTTCAACCAGCTCAGAATAAGTGGAGCGTCGAAGCACATTTGTGTTGAAGCAAGACCCTTCACACCGTGACTCTTGAGCAGCGCTTCCTTCTCGATTACTGCAGTGTGTAGATCGCCCTTGCTAATGGTTGCATGGCCATCTGGGTACGCACCGAAACCAATGGTGTCTACTCCAGGCTGTGCTTCAAGGAAGTCCTTCATGAATGGAAGTGCGTACTGGTAATGAGGTGGTACTTCAGCATCGCCACCGATGATGAATACTTCCTTAATTCCCTTTTCGCGCACCCATGCAGCCAACTTTGCTGCGTGCTCTGGTCCTTCAACCAAGCGTGCTGCGAAGTGTGGAACGACGTTGTGACCCTTTTCGAGCAGTTGCTCGCAGAGTTGCTGGGTGGTTGCAATACCCTTTGCTGGCGAACAGGTAACCGACACTGCAGCGCCCTTTGGCAAGTCTGCAATTGCCTGATCAAGTGATTTCAACGGCACGAGTTCGTAGCGCATGTTGCGTACGAGTCGCTGTGCTGCTGGTGAGGTTTTTCCTCCGCGCTTGCTTTTGCCGAGAAGTGTCGAAATGATGCTCATTGTTGCTCCGTACTGTGATTTTTGTTATGGGGGTTGAAACTCAGCCGAACGTATCGGGCAAAACAGCCTTGCGCTTGGCGATGTATTCCTGCAACTCGGCGTCTATTGCGTCGTCTAATGCAGGCGGTTGATACGAGGCAAGGCGTTCCTTCCACAGTCTGTTCGCGCGCTGCGAAGCGTCCAAACTGCCGTCGTCCACCCACTGCTCGTAACTGTTGTTATCTGCAGTGTCAGATCGGTAGAACGCCGTTTCAAAGTTGGCCAACGTGTGAGCAGTTCCCAAGAAATGGTTGCCTGGCTCGTTCTCGCGCATTGCGCTCATGGCCTGGCCGTTCTCGGTGATGTCAAGGCCCTTGCCAAATGTCATCATCATGCCCAATTGGTCGCAGTCAAGAACAAACTTCTCGTACCCAATTGCAAGTCCGCCCTCCAACCATCCAGCGGAGTGCAACACGAAGTTGGTTCCCGCCATGATCGTTGGAATCAGTGTTGAGGCACTTTCGTATGCGGCCTGGGCATCAGGAAGCTTCGACGCACATAGCGAACCACCCGAACGGAATGGAACACCAAGTCGACGTGCAAGTGCGGCAACGGTATACAACACCATGGCTGGTTCTGGAGTTCCAAATGTGGGAGCGCCAGTGAGCATGGACATGGAACTGGCAAACGAACCAAAGATCACTGGAGCGCCCGGTCGTACGAGCTGGCAAAACGCCATACCAACGAGTGACTCGGCAAGTGTTTGCGAAATAACACCCGAAGAAGTTGATGGCGCCATCGCCCCAGCCAAGATGAACGGCGTAATGATGCATGCCTGATTATTCAGTGCATACACCTCGGCCGATTCCAACATGGTTGCGTCCCACACCAACGGTGACGATGCATTGATCAGGCTGGTCATGACGGTGCGATCTTGCAAGTCGCCGCCAAATGCGATGCGCGCCATGTTCACACTGTCTTGTGCGCGCTCACCTGCGGTAACCGAACCCATGAAACCTTTATCGCTGTACTTGATGTGCGCGTACACCATGTCGAGATGTCGCTTGCTTACGGGAATGTCAACTGGTTCGCACACTGTTCCACCGGAGTGATGAATGTACGGGGACATGTATGCAAGCTTGACGAAATTTTGGAAGTCAGCGATAGTCGCGTAGCGACGACCATTGTCTAAGTCGTGCACAAACGGCGAACCATAGTTAGGTGCGAACACCGTTGCATCGCCACCAATCTGCACATTGTTTTCAGGATTACGTGCATGTTGCGTGTACACGCGCGGTGCACTTGCCTGAATGATGCTTCGGCACATGCCGCGCGGAAAGCGCACGCGAGTTCCATCAACTATTGCTCCCGCGTTTTTGAAGCGTTCAATCGCACTTGGGTAGTCACGGATCTCGACGCCAATCTCTTCCAAAATGGTGTCGGCGTTGTCTTCGAGAATCTGCAAACCCTCTTCAGAAACCAACTCGTAAGGCTTGATCAATCGGGTGAGGTATGCCTCGCGCTGGGCGTTCGAGGTCTTGCGCGAAGATTGGCGAGCCGCGCGGCCGCCTCCCTTTCGGTGATGAACTTCTTCGGTCATAGTCTCCCCTAATTCCTCACTCATTCTTACAGAACCATTTATGCGCGGCGACGCCTGCGCTGACCACCGCCAGCACCATCGCCCGAATTTTCAATTCGCGGTGGGAGTGTGACCAATGTCGACAGATTTGGAGTCGGCGCGTAAGCGTGTGGAAATGCCATGGCCGCCACAAAGAGGTCTTGGAACCGTGGCTCAGTTGCCGTTTCAATCTTGGTCACATGCGTGACGGTGTGTTCCATTTCGCGTCGTTGCGCTCGGGAGAGCAGCGCTTTTGCCGCGCCGGTTCCTGCAGAGTTTCCAACTGACCGCACACCTGGCAACGGACAATCTGGCACAAGACCAAGCACCATTGCATATGTTGGGTCGATATGCGCACCGAATGCACCGGCAAGTCGAATGTCGTGCACTTCAGGTGAACCTGCGTGCTCTACGAGCAAATCGATACCCGCACGAAGTGCGGCCTTTGCCAATTGAATGGCGCGAATGTCGTTTTGAGTGATGAACAATTTGGTGTCGCCGTTTTCATACAGCAAGTACGAGAACGTGCGCTCATCTGAAACAACGCGTGACGTCTTCTCTACAAGCGAACCCTGGATCACACCGTCTTGCGAAATGATTCCTGCCAAGTACATCTCGGCAATGACTTCAATAATTCCCGAGCCACACACGCCCGTTACAGGAGTGTCTTGCACTGCTTCAGAAAAGCCTGGCTCATCCGACCACATGTCAATTCCAATTGCGCGGAACCGTGGTTCAAGCGTTACTGGATCAATGCGAACTTTTTCAATTGCTCCTGCTGTGGCGCGCTGACCGCAACTGAGCTGTGCGCCTTCGAATGCAGGACCAGTTGGTGACGATGCTGCAAACTGACGCGTGGTGTCGCCAAGCACGATTTCGGCATTGGTTCCAACGTCAATGAGCAACTGCATGCTTGAGCCGCGATGTGGACCTTCAGAAAGAATTGCTGCCGCGGTATCTGCTCCAACGTGACCCGCGATGCACGGACCAACATAGAACGAAGCATTTGGCAAGTGAATATCAAGTTCTTCTGCGGCGCCATATGTTGCTTCGCTTGTTGCCAACACAAACGGTGCTGCACCAAGTGGCGTTGGGTCAATACCCAAAAGAATGTGGTGCATGATTGGGTTTCCAACCATCACTACTTCAAGAATTTTGTCCGACGTAATTGATGCCTTCTCGGCTAATTCGTGAACAAGCTCATCAATTGCGTTGCGAATCACTGTGGTGAGTTCTTTTTCACCGCCCTTGTTCATCATCACGTACGACACGCGACTCATGAGGTCTTCGCCAAAGCGGATCTGTGGGTTCATCACTCCACTGCTACTCATCACTTCACCAGTTGTGAGATCAATGAGGTGACCTGCAACCGTTGTCGAACCAATATCGATGGCGATGCCAAAGATGGTTTCAACAAACCCTGGCCAAGCAGCAACGATGTTGCCTGCTACTCCATCTATTTCAGAGCGCTTAATTGCAATGGTCGCACCGCCATCACCTTTGTCAATAGCCCGATTCACTTGGGAAAGTGCAGTGATGCTGATAGTTGGACGAGCAATATTGTGCTGCTGCGCAATTGCGTCGCGGATGATCTGTGATGCAGTGACGTCATCACCAAGTTCTGAAGGTGCAACCGCCACGTAATAGAGGCTGAACGTTGGGTCAACCACAATGACACCCAAGTCCAAGTCTTTACGCACAATCTGGCGGTGCACTTGACTCATTGCAGGAACGTCAATGACCATGTCGCCACACACTTTGGCCATGCAACCAAGACGGTTTCCTTCGACAAGTGCGCGTTTGCCCTTGTAGTTGATTTCACCCTCAGAAAGTTCAGTCAATGAAGACTCGACAGCGTCTATGCCCCACTTTGAAAATGAACCGAAACTTGGAGTGATTTGACAGCGCCCGCAAATGCCTCTTCCGCCACACACCGAATCGATGTCGGCACCGAGCTTGCGCGCAGCATCCAACACCGTTGTTCCGGATTCAACAGTGCCGTCCAGACCAGACGGTGTAAAGACAATGCGGTGCGACATTATGAACTATTGCGCTGAACGGCGGCGGCGGCCTTCACGATCGCCACGTCCACCAGTTGGAGCATTCGGATCGCGGTTTGCCTTAATCCATGCTGCACAGTCCTGGTCGTTGCCAGTCAATACGTCTGCCGCCATGATTGCTGCCTTCACTTCTGGGTGAAGTGGGCTCATGATTGCCGATGTCATTCCAGAAGCCATTGCCATGCTGAGGAAAGTTCCGGTGACTTGGTTGCGGTTTGGCAAACCGAAGCTCACGTTTGAAGCGCCGCACGTGGTGTTCACCTTCAGCTCCTCACGCAAACGACGGATCAATGTGAATGCTTGCTGACCTGCTTGTCCAAGAGCACCAATCGGCATAACCAATGGGTCAACAACAACGTCTGAATAGTGAATTCCGTGATCTGCAGCGCGCTCAACAATTTTCTTGGCAACAGCAAAGCGAACATTTGGATCCATACTGATGCCGGTCTCGTCGTTCGAAATTGCCACAACAGCAGCGCCGTACTTCTTCACCAACGGCAACACGCGCTCCAACGATTCGTCTTCTCCTGTTACCGAGTTGACCAATGCTTTGCCTTTGTACACCGAAAGACCACGCTCAAGCGCGTCGATAATTGATGAGTCAATTGAAAGTGGAACATCGGTGATTCCCTGCACCAGCTGAATAGCGCGTGCGAGCAATGCAGGTTCGTCTGCAAGCGGAATACCAGCATTGACGTCCAACATTTGAGCTCCGGCTTCAACCTGGGCAATTGCGTCTGCTTCTACGCGGCTGAAGTCGCCATTCTTCATTTCTTCGGCGAGCATCTTGCGGCCGGTTGGGTTGATGCGTTCACCGATCATCACGAATGGACGATCGAAACCAATGACAACTTCTTTGGTTGGCGACGAAAGGATGGTGTGGGTCATGTCAGTTTCTCGTTTCTTTCTTGCGATTAAATATTTGGAGTTTCTTCTTCGTCTTCTTCAAGCTCTTCGAGTGCAGCAAGATCTTTTGCCGCAACAGTGAGTTGCTCAACATCTTTTTCAAACCCACCCGCATAGGCAAGAACACCTAAGCGTTGGCGGGTCCACTCTTCTTCCAACCTGTCGGCAACCGACTGGGCAGCAAGTGCCATATCACCTTCGAGCGGCAAAGTTTCGCGGCTCCACTGAGCCACGTCTTCTTCTGCCGTATAGATGTTTGCTTTGCGCTTCGCACGATCGATAGCACGCTGAAACTTTGCTCCCAAAATGACTTGATAACGCTCGCGGCCCATCTGTGCGTTTACCTGCGCTGGAATATCGCGCCACTTAATAATGATTATCGAATTTCCACCACGAGCCATCAGTTAACACTCACATTTCTTTTTGCAGCAGATTGAAACACTACGGGAATTGACGCCTCTAAACCTTGCACACCAACGTGTCGATGCTCGAAGTTGAGCCCTAACATTTCTGCAGCTTCTTTGGCAATTGCGATCAGTGAATCGTCGCTGACTTGCGAGAAATACATCACTTTTGAGTAGTTACCGAAGTACATGTCGCGCAGTTGTGGATGCGTATCTAGCCCAAGGCCTTCCCACACCAATGCACGGAAGTGTTTGGCAAGAAAGTCAGTGAGGTAAAACGTGCCAGGTTCTGCGTCCTGCACTTCACTGAACAACTGCGAACCAGCAAAGAACTCGTAGCAATGCGCTCCTGAGATTCGCTCTACACCTGGGTAGTCCAACAACATCGTGTCAATCTGTCCACCCGTACCGCAGTCGGCGTAGCCAACAAACGTTGTGCGATTACCTCGAGCGTCTAAGTGCTCTCGCAAAGCAGGAACAATTCCTTCTGGGCGATTGTGCAAATTGGCCGGTAGGTAACGCACTTCCACCGCATCGGTTAAACCATTGCGACTCAATACTTCGCGCAACTCACTAACAAGCGCGCCACACGCAATGATCAGTGGACGCTCGCCCGCCGACATGTGCGCGTTACCAGCAGCGAATCAGGCGACCGACGGGCCAGGGGGCTCGGAAGTGCGCGCGCGACGTGCGTTGACCAATGTCTTTGCGGTCTCGGAAGCAACTGCGGCATCGCGGCAGTACGCATCTGCACCAACAGCAGCACCGAATTCTTCGTTCAACGGAGCACCACCAACCAAGATGATGTACTTGTCACGAATGCCACGCTCTTTCATGGTGTCAACAACGACCTTCATGTACGGCATGGTTGTGGTGAGCAGTGCTGACATTCCAAGAATGTCTGGTTGATGCTCTTCAAGAGCTGCAATGAACTTGTCGGCGTCGGTATTGATCCCAAGGTCGATTACTTCGAAGCCAGCGCCTTCCATCATCATGGCTACCAAGTTCTTGCCAATGTCGTGAATGTCACCCTTTACGGTTCCTACTACAACTTTTCCGATTGACTCTGCACCAGTTTCGGCGAGCAACGGACGAAGAATGTTCATTCCTGCCTTCATTGCGTTCGCGGCAAGAAGTACCTCTGGCACAAACAAAATTCCATCGCGGAAGTCCACGCCCACAATGCGCATTCCTTCAACAAGTGCTACCTGCAACACCTTGTCTGGGCCCCAACCGCGGTCCAACAAAATGGTGGTGCCTTCAACAATTTCCTCGCCCAGACCGTCGTACAAGTCATCGTGCATCTGTGCCACAAGATCTTCATTAGAAAGACCCGCAAGATCAATGTCGTCAAAATCGCTCATATGTACTCCCGTTACTGAGTGGAGCCGAGATATATCACGGCGAGGAAAAGGTTATCAGGGCAGCCTTACGGCTACCTATTCATCCCGCTTATTTAGTGGTGACGGTAAAAGTCGACTGCTTCCGGGGCCAGTGGGGTCTTCCCCAGAATGATGTCCGCAGCCTTTTCAGCAAGCATCATGACCGGGGCATAGATATTGCCATTCGTTACATATGGCATGACCGATGCATCCACTACTCGGAGGCCTTGCATTCCCCGAACCCGCATGGTGGCAGGGTCAATAACCGACATGTCATCGACACCCATTCGGCAGGTGCACGAAGGGTGGTAAGCGGTTTCACCGTCTTTACGTACCCAGTCCAACACTTCGGCGTCAGTTGTAACTGTTGGGCCCGGTGAAATCTCGCCACCACTGAACGGCGCGAATGCTGGCTGATTCAAAATGTTTCGAGCAGCAGAAATGGCTTCAACCCACTCCTGCTTGTCCTCTTGTGTTGACAGGTAATTGAACGTGAACGCTGGCTTGTCACGAACATCGCCTGATGTCACTTTCAAACTGCCTCGCGAATTTGAGTACATCGGACCGATGTGCACTTGGTATCCGTGACCGCCTGCAGGTGCGGTTCCGTCATAGCGAACAGCAATTGGCAAGAAGTGGAACATGAGGTTTGGATACTTCACCGTGTTGTTACTGCGAATGAAACCGCCAGCTTCAAAATGATTTGATGCTCCAGGACCTTTACGGAACAGCCAGGCGAATCCAATAAACGGACGCCTCCACATTTTCATCATTGGATTCAATGACACCGGTTGAGTTGACGAGTGCTGCACATACACCTCGAGGTGATCTTGCAGATTTTCTCCAACGCCTGGCAAGTGATGCACAGGAGTGATTCCCACCTTGCTCAGTTCTTCGCTGTTTCCGATGCCCGAAACTTGCAACAGTTGTGGCGAGTTAAACGCTCCACCACACAAGACAACTTCTTTTGCTTGCACCGAACGTTTGCGCCCAAATGGCAACTCGTACTCCACGCCAGTTGCAGTTTTGCCATCGGTTAGCACCTTCGTAACCATTGCTCGACACTGCACCGTGAGATTCTTGCGATGCTTGACTGGGTGCAAATACGCACGGGCCGCGCTGTAACGACGACCGCGCTTCACATTTCGATCGAATGCAGCGAAACCTTCTTGCTGATATCCATTTACATCTTGCGTAATGGGATGACCTGCCTCTTTCACTGCCTTGAAGAACGCTCCGAACAACGGGTTCTTCACTGCTCCGCGCTCCATGTGCAACGGCCCCGATTTTCCACGGAACTTATCTGACGCATCAGCGGCAATGCACGACTCCATTTTCTTGAAGTAAGGCAAGCAATGCGCGTAATCCCACTCGCCCATCCCTGGGTCTGCTCCCCAACGCTCGTAATCGAGCGGATTCCCCCGTTGGAAGATCATTCCGTTAATGCTGGAAGAACCGCCAAGAATCTTTCCACGACCGTGCGTAATTCGACGACCATTCATATGCGGTTCTGGTTGCGAGGAATACATCCAGTCGTACAGCTTGTTTCCTATAGGAAATACCAGTGCGGCTGGCATATGAACGAACACGTCAAACCAATAGTCGGGACGGCCAGCTTCGAGAACAAGCACTGAATTGTTTGGATCTTCGCTCAATCGATTTGCGAGAGCGCAACCTGCCGAACCACCACCAACAATGACGTAATCAAAAGACTTTTTCACGCGCTTATTCTGCCACGGAAATACAAAAGTGGCGGGGCTTTCGCCCCGCCACTTCTCAATACTTAACTACTTATGTAGTGAGTTAGTAGATCAGCTGAACCAAGTTGACCATGTTGCTTCGTTTGCAGCGATCCAGTCGCTTGCAGCCGTTGCAGGGTCTACCTTGTCGATATCTACTGGTCCAAGGAATGAAAGCTGATCATCGGTGGTAAGAACAAACTTCTGGAAGAAGTTAAATACCTTTCCATCCTTTGCAGCCAACTTCGTTGAAGCAATCTTGAAGATTGGATCTTCTGGGTAATCGCCATCGCACAGTGTTCCTTCTGCAGCGCAGTCAACTGTTGGTGCTGGCAATGCAATGTTCTTCAGGTTGTACTTACCTACTGCACCCGATGGGCTCCAGTAGTAGAGCAACACTGGCTTCTGCTCAGCTGAAAGCGCTGAGATTTCTGCCTGAGTAGCTGCTTCTGAACCTGAGAACTGAACCTGGAATGGCAATGCAAGGTTGGCAATGATTGCTTCGTCGTACTGGCTGAACGATGGGTCCATACCAAGGAAGCGGCCATTGTCACCAGTTGCTGCTGTGGCGAATGCTTTTGCAACTTCTGGATCCTTCAAACCTTCCCACGATGACAACTGTGGGAACTGAGTAAGTGCATAGTCCGAAACGAACCAGCCGATTTTGCCAACTGCTCCGAGATCACCCATGTTGGTCACTGAGCAATCGTCAATAAATGCCTGTTCATCAGGAACTACACCTGATGGCCACACTTCAACGCTGGCATCAATATCACCGCTTGACATACCGGCGAACATGGCGTTCTCGTCGATGTCAACGATTTCTACTGGGTTGCCGAGATTCTTCTCGATCAACTGCTTGACGATTTCCACTTCAACTGCCGAAGCCGACCAGTTGTTACGGGCAATCTTGATGGTTTCTGTACCGGTTGCATCGAGGTTTAACTCAGGTGCAACACAACCGTCTGTAGCGGCTGCTGTGGTATCTGATGCCGTGTCACTTCCGCCGCAGGCTGCTCCAATGAGCGATCCAACTGCAACGAGTCCGACGACGAGCAATTTCTTGCTTGAACGCATGTTCTCCCCTTTTTGTTATGAATGCACCGAAGGTGCGTGAAGCCAGCATAACCAAGCCTTGAAGACATTGATAGGAGGGGAACTAAGGTAAGGACGTGCTTGGGGATGCATCAAATGCAATAGAAGTTCGCAATGTATGGAAGGTGTTTGGGCAAGGCTCGCCCGAGGAAGCAATTGCGTTAGCGAAGGCCGGGTCGACACGCCAGGACATCATCACCAGCATCGACCAAACCGTTGCTGTACGCGACGTTTCCTTCAGCGTTGCGCGTGGCGAGACATTTGTAGTGATGGGTCTCAGCGGTTCAGGCAAATCAACGCTCATTCGCTGTCTGTCACGACTCGTTGACCCAACGGCCGGCGAAGTATTGCTCAATGGTGAAGACCTGCTTGCCATGGATGACGAACAGCTGCGCGAAGTTCGACGCGGAAAAATCAGCATGGTGTTCCAGCACTTTGGCCTGTTTCCACACCGCAAAGTAATTGACAACATTGCGTATGGATTAGAAGTGCAAAAAGTTGACAAGGCAACTCGCCATGCACGAGCAACAGAAGTGCTCAACATTGTTGGCCTTGACGGTTGGGCAGACCGCTATCCACAGCAACTCTCAGGCGGGATGCAACAACGAGTTGGTTTGGCGCGCGCGCTTGCTGTTGACCCAGAAATTCTGTTGTTTGACGAACCCTTCTCTGCGCTTGACCCACTTATTCGCAAAGAGATGCAGGACGAGTTGATTCGTTTACAAAAGACGATGCAACGCACCATCATTTTCATCACCCACGATTTCGCAGAAGCACTACGACTTGGCGATCGCATTGCGATTATGAAAGACGGATCATTTGATCAAGTGGGAACTCCAGAAGAAATCGTTTCTAACCCTGCAACTCCTTATGTTCGTGAATTCGTAAACGATGTTCCACGCGCAAAAGTTTTGAGTGTTGGAACCGTAACGGTTTCGGGAACCGCGCCAGAAGGCGCGCGCACAGTGAGTGCATCATCAAGAATTGAATCAATCATTCCAATGCTGCTTGACAATGATGAAGCCATCCGAGTTGTTGATGAAAATGGCTCGACAGTCGGTGTCGTCAATCGTCACAACGTTGCAAGCATGTTGCAAGCCGAACAACAATGATCCGAAGGTACCGATCATTAGCGATATCAGTCATTGTCATTCTCGTTGTCTTGCAAATTCTCGGTAGCGGTGGATTTCCAAAATCGTGGAACATCGGTCTTTCAGAGCCGATCAACTCCTGGCAATCATGGATCCGTTCGAACCGAGATCAACACTGGATGTTTACATTCGTTCTCAACCCGATTACGTGGACAGTTGATCTCGGGCTAAACATCACGGAATCTTTCATCAGTTGGCTCCCCTGGTTCATTCCACCTGTTGTGGTGTTTGCCATTATCGCCAGGCGTAAAAAGTGGGTCATGGCCAGCTTTGCCGCATTCGCTGTGGTGTACCCGGGACTAGTTGGTGTGTGGCAGGAAAGCATTGAGACCATTTCGCTCATGGCGGTTTCTGTTGGAATCTGCATACTGTTGGGCGTTCCCATTGGCGTGTGGACAGCACTGAACAAACGCGCCGAATCAATCTTGCGCCCCATTCTGGATGCCATGCAAACCGTTCCCGCAACGGTGTATCTCATCCCTATTGTGTTGCTCTTCGGTATCGGCAAAGTTCCTGCGGCAATTGCAACAGTGGTGTATGCGCTTCCACCAATGATTCGACTTACATCACTTGGTGTTCAACAAGTACCGCGCTCAGCAATTGAAGCTGGGCAAATGTTTGGCGCAACAAAGCGACAAATTCTTTCACGCATTCAGTTGCCACTTGCCGTTCCATCAATCGTTGCCGGCATTAATCAAACCGTGATGATGGCTCTAGGCATCGTGGTCATTGCAACACTTGTCGGTGCAGGCGGTCTTGGTCAGGAAATCAATCAGACCGTTCGTCAACTTTCACCAGGTCGCGGGCTTGTTGTCAGCCTTGCAGTGGTTGCTGTTGCCTTTGTTCTTGACCGCGTAAGCATGGCACTCATCTCACACCCCGGATCGAGCACAGTCAAAACCTCTCGGAAAGCAATAATCAGTTTTGTTGCCGCACTTGTTCTTGCAACGTTCATCGGGCGAATTATTGGTTGGCACCAATTCCCACTTTCATTCGGAACATCATTCGCTGATCCCATTGATACTGGCGTGAATTGGTTCCGCGATACCTTTTCGTTTATTACACGGCCGTTCAATGACTTCATTGTTCGCGATGTACTCATCCGCGCTCAGAAATTGCTTAACAACACGTTGTCGTGGCAGATGATTGTTTTCGCTGCAACAGTCCTTGCCTATGTTGTCGCGGGATGGAAAATGGCTGTCACCACTGCTATCGGAGTTCTTACCATCGGACTTACTGGACGTTGGCTTGATGCCGTTGACACGCTTTCGCAAACTGTGGTTGCAGTGATTCTCTCTGTACTCATTGCACTTCCAATCGGTGTCTGGCTTGGCAGACGTCCGAGAGCCGAAGCAGCGCTTTCGCCAATTTTGGATTCATTGCAAACTATTCCCCCGCTGATCTACGCAATTCCATTTGTCATGATTTTTACCGTCGGCCCAGTGCCCGGTGTGGTTGCCGCAGTCGTCTACGCAATTCCGCCAGGAATTCGACTCACTTCGCTCGGCATTCGCCAAGTCAATAAAGAATCAATAGAGGCGGCAACAACATTTGGCGCAACTGATCGCCAAGTTCTGTGGGGTGTACGCATTCCACTCGCCATGCCAAGCATCATTTTGGCGATCAACCAAATGGTCATGATGGTGCTCGCTATGGCCATCATTGCTGGAATGGTTGGCGGTGGCGGCTTGGGTTACCGGTCAATCGAAGCGTTGACCGGAGCAAATAAAGGCCTTGGCGCGGAAGTTGGCGTTGCAATCGTGATTATGGCAACGATCTTGGATCGCTTGACGCAAGCGACTGCAAAGCGGTTACAAGCACCGGCAGCGATTTAGCAACGACTATTTAGTTGGAAACGCGCCGAGCATTTTTGCTGCGGACAACGTATTTTCAAGCAAGCAACCAATAGTCATTGGGCCCGTTCCACCCGGCATTGGCGTGATTGCTCCCGCAACTGCCTGCACTGCATCGAAATCAACGTCACCAACGATTTTTGCTTCTTCTCGTGAAACACCAACGTCAATCACTGTGGCACCAGGCTTGACGTGATCTGCCGTGATAAGTCGAGCAATGCCAACGCACGACACGATGATGTCGGCTTCGCGACAATATGCCTTCAAATCTTCTGGTGAAGTGTGCGAATGCGTACACGTTGTTGTGGCATCGCCGCCTTTGCGCAAGAACAGCACCAATTGTGGAAGTCCTGTCAGCGTTGAGCGACCGATGACTACTACCTTCTTACCTTTTGTGGGAATTTCGTAGCGCTCAAGCAAACGCATTACACCAAGCGGCGTGCACGGTGCATGACCAGGAAGTCCACGCAAGAGACGACCCATGCTGCGTTCAGTCAGACCATCAACATCTTTTTCAGGTGGCAACAATGCAAGCACTGGTTCTGCGTCAAGATGCTTAGGCAACGGCAACTGCACCAAAATTCCATGCACCGATGGATCAGCTGCAAGTCTGCGCACTTCGGCTTCAACTTGTTCTTGTGTCGCATCATCTTCAAGATGCACGCCGACCGAAATCATTCCGGCCTCTTGGGCTTTCTTGTGCTTGCTTGCCACATAAATGTGACTTGGCTTATCGCCACCAACCAACACCGTTGCCAAGCACACTGCTGGCGAACCAGCAGCCTCAATCTCTTTGCGCAAACGCGCAACAGTTTCGTCGCGCAAGTTGTTGCCATCCATCAAGATGGCGCCACCCGGCGTGCGCTTGTATTCAGTGCTCATGAAAGACCGACGATTTCGCCGTTCTCATCAAAGTCGATGATCGCTGCGGCTGGCTTGGTTCCAAGACCTGGCAGTGTGCGCATGTCGCCACAAATTGGATACACGAAGCCTGCACCAACCGATGCGCGAACTTCGCGAACGTTGAGTGTGTGGCCCTTCGGTGCACCCTTCAATGAAGCATCGCCCGAGATGGACAAGTGGGTCTTAGCAATGCAGACCGGTAGGTGACCGAAACCGTTGTCGGTGTAGTTCTTCAACTGCTTGGTAGCAAGGGCCGAATAGGTCACGTTTGCAGCGCCGTAAATGGTCTTCGCAACAGTCTCAATCTTTTCCTTGAGTGAGGCATCGTCGGTGTAGAGCATGTGGAAGTTGTTCTTCTCGTTGCATGCTTCTTCAACTGCTTTTGCCAATTCGACTGCACCTGCACCACCGTCTGCGAAGTGTGTGCACAAGGCAACGCGCGCTCCTGCAGACAAGGCAATCTTGCGAATTGCTTCGTGCTCTGAAGCATGGTCAGTTGGGAATGAGTTGATAGCAACTACTGGAACTACGCCGTGTGCCTTCACGTTTTCGATTTGTGCGCGCAAGTTTTCGCCACCCGACTCAACGTCTGCTGGGTTTTCTGCGAGCAAGTCTGGAGGCAATGCTTTTCCAGCAACGATCTTGTACTTACCGGAGTGAGCCTTCAATGCGCGCACTGTTGTTACCAACACTGCTGCGTCTGGGGTCATGCCCGAGTAACGGCACTTGATGTTGAAGAAGCGCTCTGCACCCATGTCGGCGCCGAATCCTGCTTCGGTGATGAGGTAATCACCACAGTGAATGCCGATCATGTCACCGATGATGGATGAGTTGCCGTGCGCAATGTTTCCGAATGGACCTGCGTGCACGATTACCGGAGTGTTCTCTAATGTCTGCAAGAGGTTTGGCTTAATTGCATCGCGCATGATGACCGACATTGAGCCTGCAGCGCTGAGCTGCTCTGCAGTTACTGGTTCACCCTTGGTGTTGTAACCAACAACGATGCGAGCGAAACGCTTACGCATGTCTTCGAGCGATGTTGACAACGCGAGAATTGCCATCACTTCTGATGCTGCCGTGATGTCAAATCCGGTTTGACGAACGACGCCGTCTTCCTTGGTTCCAAGACCAACAATGATGTTGCGCAATGAACGATCGTTTACGTCGATTACTCGTCGCCATGTGATGTTGTCCATGTCAAGATCAAGTTCGTTGCCCTGATGCAGATGGTTGTCCACCATTGCTGACAAAAGGTTGTGTGCTGCGGTTACCGCGTGGAAGTCGCCGGTGAGGTGCAAGTTGAGCAGCTCCATTGGAATTACTTGGCTGTAGCCACCACCTGCAGCGCCACCCTTAATACCAAAGGTTGGTCCCATTGACGGCTGACGAAGACTGATGATTGCGTTTTTGCCGATGTGCTTGAACGCTTGTCCGAGACCAACAGTTGTTGTGGTCTTACCTTCGCCGAGTGGCGTTGGGGTGATTGCCGTAACGACGACATACTTTGCTTTGGGACGTGACTTCAATTCATCGATCGCATCAAGACTGATCTTTGCAAGGCTCTTGCCGTAAGGCTCAAGCAAATGTTCGCCGATCCCCATCTGGGCAGCGATGTCCTTCAATGGCAATGGCTTACCCTGGCGCGCAATTTCAAGATCTGATGGAAACGACATTCTGGAGACTCCCCGTTCAATGGCCACCGCGTGGCGATTTGGTCGCACCACTATATAGGAGTGACGGTCCCTGATATATGACAAACCCCATATGGATTTGCCCCTCGATTCCCGCAATTCCTGTAATAGTTTGAGCACATGAGCGCAAGCTTGCCAATCATCGATATTTCGCCGTTGCGAACTGGGTCGCACGACCCTAAGTACGGCAAGGCTTCGGGCGACCTCTTCGCAGCACTCAGCGAAATTGGCTTCGCCATCGTGGTTGGCCATGGGGTCGATCCTCAGATCACCGCGAACATGCGTGCAGCAGTGAAAGCAGTTTTTGATGCACCACGCGACACGTTGCAACGCAACATGGTGGTCAAGGGCAACTATCGCGGATTTGTACCGCTTGGCTATTTCACTCCTAACTCTGGAAAAGGAAAAGCCGACCAGTACGAAGCGTGGAAGTTGCACTACGAGACAGATGCGAACGACCCCATTCGTACTCAATGCGACTTGTATGGCCCAAATGTGTGGCCGGCTATCGATGTAGATGTTCGCACGCCAATCATGAATTACTGGCATGCATTAGATGCAGTCAGTGAAACACTGATCATTGCTTTGTGTGAACAACTCGGTGTTGAACCTTCTGTGCTGTTGTCGTGTATGTCCATGCCGCTTACCAACATGACGCTGCTCAACTACCCACCTGTTGAACCACAAGCAGACACCTGGGGTATTCACCCACACAAAGATTTCAATCTGCTCACGCTGCTCGCTCATGATCCAATTGGCGGACTAGAGGTGCGCACACGCAATGATGAATGGATCAACGCTCAATGCCCTGAAGACGGAATGGTGCTCAATGTTGGTGACATGTTGGAGCTGTGGAGCGGCGGCAGGTTGTTGTCCACCCCACACCGCGTTTTCAACAAGTCAGGCAAGCCACGACAATCATTCCCATACTTTTCTAAACCACGTTGGGACGTTGTGGTGCAACCACTTGTTGAGCCACTTGCAGAGTTTGATCGAGTGCCATTGCATGTCGGTACATCTGCTGCAGACATTTGGTATTCAAATTGGCCAGACACGTCAAGCACTGACCCGGCGCAAGTGCTCGGAAAATTTGATTAGTTATTTTGGTAGCGGCGAACCAAGTCGCTTGCGCACTGCTTGATTCATTTCATCATCAAAACCGCGAACATGCTTCTCACATAATTCTGCTGCAGCATCGCCATCACCAGCTGCAAGTCGCTCAAACATTTCACCGTGCTCTTGCACAGCGTGTTTCATGTCGGCAACGTCTGCAATGTATAAATGCCACAAGCGATCGCTTTGCGCGTACATCATGTCGAGTGTTGCGGTAAGAAAACGATTGCCCGCTGCATCCCACACAATTTCGTGACAACGACGGTCAATCTTCATGAGGTCGTCATTCGTTGCACTCGGCTCTTCTGCCCGTGCAAGCACGCGCGCCATTTCGTCCCAATGGTCTTGCCTTCCACGCTTGGCAGCAAGTCGCATGGCATATGGCTCGAGCAACGCACGGGTCTCGTACAACATGCTCAGTTCCATCACGTCAATTCCCGACACCAACATGCCGCGACGCGGGATGACCGTGACGAACTGGTCCCGAGCCAAACGCTGGAGTGCCTCACGAATTGGGGTGCGACCGATGCCCAACTGGCCCTGCAGGGTCTCCTCTTTAATCACGTCGCCGGGGGCCAATTCGAGGCGGACGATCTTGTTCCGGATCTCGAGGTAGGCCTGCTCGCTCAGCGAAGTACTCACGCGCGACATCATATCCCGATTTTTACGTGATGATATTGCGCTGATATACTACCAAAATTCAATTGTGGCCTCGCCCAACGGGGGTGCGGTCCTCTTTTCGGGGGTATCTCGTGAGTGAATTTCCAAGCCGCGCAAAGTGTGTCGTTATCGGCGCCGGAATCGTGGGCAACTGTCTCGTTGGCCACCTGAGCAAACTCGGCTGGACCGACATGGTGCTCATCGACAAGGGACCATTGCCAAACCCTGGTGGTTCCACCGGTCACGCATCAAACTTCATTTTCCCAACTGACCACAACAAAGAAATGGCACTGCTCACCCTTGCATCGCAGCAGCAGTACATCGAGCACGGCATGAACAACACCTCTGGTGGTATTGAAGTCGCTCGTACACCAGAGCGCATGGAGGAATTCAACCGCCGCATGACGTCGGCAAAGGCATGGGGCATCGACTCCAAGCTGCTCACTCCAGCAGAAATCAAGGAACTCGTTCCGTTCATTAACGAAAAGATTTTGCTCGGTGGTTTCTACACACCAAGCGTGTCGGTTGTTGACTCGCTACAAACCGGAACGTTGATGCGTGAAAGTGCATTGAAGGCTGGTCACTTGCAAGTGTTTGCAAACACCGAAGTACTCGATCTCGAAACCAAGAACGGCCAAATCTCAGCTGTTGTTACGAACAAGGGTCGCATTGAAGCCGAATACGTTGTTGTTGCTTGCGGTGTGTGGAGCCCACGTATTGCCAAGATGGCAGGCGCAAACATTCCACTTACCCCAGCTGTTCACCAGATGGCAGACGTTGGACCAATTGACGTGTTGCAAAAGACCAACGCCGAAGTTGCATTCCCAATCGTTCGCGACATGGACACCTTCTGCTACGAGCGTCAGTCAACTGGCTCGATGGAAGTCGGTTCGTACGCGCACCGCGCAATCTTCATGCACCCAGATGACATTCCATCAAACGAAGCTTCGGCACTCTCACCTACCGAATTGCCACTCACCATGGACGACTTCGATCCGCAGATGGAACAAGCAATCGAACTCATGGAAATGCTCGGCGACGCCGAAATCAAATACGCCATTAACGGCTTGCTTTCACTTACACCAGACGCAATGCCTGTTCTTGGCGAAACCGTTGAAGTGAAGAACTTGTGGTCGGCTGCTGCAGTGTGGATTAAAGAAGGTCCAGGCATTGCACAACTCGTTGCCGAGTGGATGACCTATGGCTACCCACACTTGTGCGACCCACACTCATCAGATATCAGTCGCTTCTATCCACACGAAAAAACTGAGCACCACATTTACGCACGTTGCGATGAGCACTTCAACAAGACGTACGGCATTGTGCACCCACGTGAACAATGGGCATCGCAGCGCAACATGCGTCGCAGTCCGTTCTACCCACGTGAAGAAGCACTCGGCGCAACATTCTTTGATGCCCGCGGTTGGGAGCGTCCACAGTGGTTCGCATCGAATGCGAAACTTGTTGACAAGTTCCCAGAAGTGTGCGCACCACGCGAACACGAATGGGATGCACGCTGGTGGTCACCAATCACCAACGCAGAGCACATGCAAATGCGCGAATCAGTTGGCATGGTGGACCTCACCGCATTCAACGAATTCGACTTTGAAGGCCCAGGCGTTGTCAACTTCTTACAATACGTCTGCGTAAATAACGTTGATGTGCCAGTTGGCCGTTCGGTCTACACACCACTGCTCACCCCAGGTGGCGGATTCCGTGGCGACCTCACCATCATGCGACTTGGCCAAGAGCACTTCCGCGTGATCACTGGCGCATTCGACGGTGGACGCGACAAGTACTGGTTTAAGAAGTACATGCCAACTGATGGCTCGGTGACATTCACCGACATGAGCCAAGCACTCTGCACCATTGGCGTGTGGGGTCCAAACGCTGAAAAGACCATGGCGAAGGCAACACAAACCATTGATGCCGATGGCAAGTTGATTCCATTCGATGTGTCGCAAGCAAACTTCCCATACGGATCAGTACGCGACGTGTTGATCGACGGTGTACCAGCAACCATGTTCCGCATTTCATATGTTGGAGAAAATGGTTGGGAGGTCTACACACGCATGGAGCACGGTCTGCGAATGTGGGACACCATTGCAGATGCCGGAAAGGAATTCGACATCATTCCTGTTGGAATGGGCGTGTATGCAGTAACCGGTCGCATCGAAAAGGGCTACCGCCTCATGGGTGCAGAACTCGAGAGCGAATACACACCAGTTGAAGCAGGCTTGGCACGTCCGAAGGTGAAGTCAGCGGACTTCATTGGTAAGGCCGAATACATGAAGGCACGTGAAGAAAAGCCAGCGGCAATTATGTGCACACTGGAAATTCTTGACCATACTTCCAAGTCGGGCATCAAGCGTTACCCAACTGGTGGCAACGAACCAATCCTCACCAAGACCGGCGAGCGAATCGTTGACGCTAAGGGTCGCGTATCGCGCGTGACCACCGCAGGCATGGGACCTTCACTTGGCAAGTACTTGTTGCTCGCCTACCTCACACCAGAACATGCTGTTGAAGGCAACGAACTGCGCGTGATGTACATGAACGAATTGTTCCCAGTGAAAGTCGCACGAGTTGGCAGCCAAGCGCTGTTTGACCCAACCGACGCTCGCATGAAGAGCTAAGTAACTCGTCATGAACATTCTTGTTTGCGTGAAGCGCGTGCCAGCTCCTGGTGCACGCATCAACATCACGGAAGATGGCCAAGCAGTAGACACTGCATTCCTTGGATTCACGGTTAGTCCGCACGAAGAGTGCGCCGTGGAACAAGCAGTGCAACTTATTGAAAAGCATGGTGGCGAAGTAACCGTGCTTACTCTTGGACCAGCAGAAGCCGAAGAACAACTGCGCACAGCAGTCAGTGTTGGTGCAGCAAAAGCAGTGTTGGTTCCCATCACCGAATCGGACTGGGATCCACAGCGCACCGCGCAAGCAATTGCTTCAGTGATTACCGATCTTGAAAACGCAAACGGCAAGTTTGACTTGGTGTTATTCGGAAACGAATCAGCAGACTCATGCGGTTACCAAGTTGGTATTCGCGTTGCACTCAAGCTCGGTCGCCCAATGGTGAATGGCGCGAAAGGCCTCGACATTGAAGGCAGTGTTGCCAAGGTGCGCCGTGAAAGCGACGCTGGTCAAGAGATCTACATGTTGCCAATGCCTTCTGCAGTTGGTGTCAAAGAAGGCATCAACCTTCCCCGCTACCCAACGATGAAGGGTCGTTTGGCGTCAAAGAAAGTTGACGTCACGCGCACCGAATCAACTGGTTCAGTTGGTGGATTGAAGATGATTCAGTTGCAGCGTCCACCAGAACGTGTGAGTAATACGCAAATTTTGGGAACTGGACCAGAAGCAGCATCTGCAGTTGTGGACTTGCTCGAAGAATTAGGAGTGTTCAAATGAGCGTTCTTGCTGTAATCGAACATGATCGTGGGACCATTGCAACAGCATCGCTCGGAGTGTTGACAGCCGCACGCAATCTTGCAACACAAATGGGCACCACGCTTGAAGCAGTAACCGTCGGTGCAAACGCTGACGCGCTTTCTCAAGTTGCTGCTCAATACGGTGCGAGCGTTGTGCACCAAGCACACCACGCAGCGCTAACCGACTTTGGTCCCGAAGCATGGGGTGAAGCAGTCGCACAAGTTGTAAAAAAGATTTCGCCACAAGTAGTTATCGGTACTGGCACAGAACGCGGACACGAAGTTGTTGCTCAAGTTGCAGCACGTCTTGACTTGCCTGCATCAATGAACTGCACCGAATTTGATTCATCATTTACCGGTGCTCAACCGATGAAGGTGGTTCGCGCACGTTGGGGTGGATCGCTTCTTGAACAAGCAGAAGTTGATGCGTCAATCAAGTTGGTCACACTTGCTAACCACACCGTGGAAGCAGTTGAGTCTCCAGCATCTGCAACCAATACGGTGCACGATGTTGAGCTCAATGATTCAGTCATGCACTCTTTCGTGCAAGACCGCGTAGAACGTGTTGCTGGAGTAACTCTTGCCACTGCTCCTGTTGTGGTCAGCGGTGGTCGAGGTGTTGGATCGGCGGAAGCTTTCGCTCCCCTAGAAGAACTCGCCGGACTACTTGGCGGAATCGTCGGTTGCTCACGCGCGGTGACAAACAACGGCTGGCGTAATCACACCGACCAAGTTGGTCAAACGGGCACCCGCATTGCTCCAGACATCTACATTGCCTGCGGTATTTCGGGGGCCATTCAGCACTGGGTTGGTGCAATGGCATCAAAGAACATCCTTGCCATTAACACCGACAAGGAAGCCAACATCGTGACTAAGGCTGGCTATGCGGTCATTGGCGACCTACACAAGATCGTCCCTGCAATCTCTGAGGAGATTCGCCGCCGCCGCGGGTAAAACTCTTTCACAAATGCTTTAATGCCATACGCAATATGGCGTAAATCGATTGATGGTTGTAGTGTTTTCTCCTTGTGTGGTCCGAACTTTCGGGCCCGTAAACAAAATTGAGGGACATCGTGACTGAAGTCGAAACTGGTGGGCCGCGTCGTCGCGGACGTGAACGTCAAGCAGCAGGTCCGCGCTCTCGGCTTCCTGAACAGAAGGCTTTCCGCCAGCCGCGGATGAAATATGCCCCTACCAAAGTCATCAGCGATGACGAGGTTGAAGCAATCCACCATGCATCACTTCGCGTGCTCTCCGACATTGGAATCGACTTTTTACTCCCTGAAGCACGTGAACTCATCGCCAAATCTGGCGGAGCAAAGATTTCGGACAATCGAGTTCGCTTCGACCCGGAATTTGTTGTTGAGACCATCAAAACCTGTCCGAGCGAATTCAAATTGCACTCTCGCAACCCGAATCACACGCTCAACATTGGTGGCGACTGGATGGCATTTGGATCAGTTGCAAGCCCGCCAAACTTCATGGAACTCGACGGAACACGTCACGCTGGTAACCGTCAAAACTTCCAAGACCTTCTAAAGCTGACTCAAAGTTTCAACATCGTTCACTTCACTGCTGGCTACCCGGTTGAGCCTGTTGACTTGCACTCCTCTATTCGTCACTTGGAATGCACCTACGACATGCTCACCATGACCGACAAGCCGATTCACTGCTACAGCCTGGGTCGTCAACGCAACCAAGACGTGTTAGAGATGTCGCGCATTGTGCGCGGTATTGACGACGCAACGCTGGATAAAGAGCCGTCGGTGTTCACCATCATCAACTCCTCGTCGCCGTTGCGCCTTGACATTCCGATGCTGCAAGGAATCATGGAATATTCGGCACGCAACCAAATCATCGTCATCACGCCGTTCACGCTTGCGGGCGCAATGGCACCGATCACGCTTGCTGGCGCATTGTCGCTACAAAATGCTGAAGCTCTTGCTGGAATGGTGTTTACACAACTTGTTCGCCCTGGCGCTCCTGTGATGTACGGCGGGTTCACGTCAAACGTTGACATGCAATCAGGTGCTCCAGCATTTGGTACTCCTGAGTACATGCGCACCGCAATGGCTGGCGGACAACTCGCACGTCGTTACAAGGTTCCGTTCCGCTCCAGCAATGTGTGCGCAGCAAACGCGCTCGACGCGCAGGCAGCATACGAAAGCGTCTTCTCATTATGGGGCGCGATTCAAGGTGGCGTGAACTTCTTGATGCACGGTGCAGGCTGGATGGAAGGCGGACTACACGCTTCACTCGAGAAGTTTGTACTCGATGCCGACTTGCTCGCAATGGTTGCCGACTACTTGGAGCCAATCGTTGTTGACGAAAGCACGTTGGCGTTTGAAGCGATTCAAGAAGTTGGCCCAGCTGGTCACTTCTTTGGCACGCAACACACTCAGGACCGTTTCCGCGATGCGTTCTACAAGCCACTGATTTCAGATTGGCGCAACTATGAATCATGGGAAGAAGCCGGCAAGCCAACAGCAGACCAAAAGGCCAAGCAACTTGCACAGGCTTACCTCGATGAATTTGTTGCTCCAGAACTCGACCCAGCAATTCAACAAGAACTGTTGGAGTTCAAGCAACGTCGCGTCGCCGAGGGCGGCGTAGCAACCGATTTTTAATTAACAGATTTACGTTAAATACGGAAGGACATCACTTATGAAATCATCAGCACGCGTAGTAGTTGTAGGCGGTGGAGTTGTTGGAGCATCGGTGCTCTATCACCTCACCAAAGCAGGTTGGTCCGATGTTGTGCTCGTGGAGCGCAAAGAACTCACCGCAGGTTCCACCTGGCACGCAGCCGGTGGCATGCACACGCTCAACGGCGACCCAAACGTTGCACGCTTGCAGCAGTACACGGTCAACTTGTACAAAGAAATTGAGGCTGAGTCTGGTCAGAACTGCGGCATTCACTTGCCTGGTGGTTTGCAACTTGCCGACACACCAGAGCGCCTTGACTGGTTGAAGATGGCAATGGCCCGTGGTCGCTACTTGGGCATGAAAATGGAAATGCTGTCCATGAAGGAAGCAAAAGAACTCAATCCGTTGCTTGAAGAGAAGTATTTCGTAGGTGCGTTGTACGACGAAGACGAAGGTTCAGTAGACCCGTACGGCGTTACCCACGCATACGCCATTTGTGCGCGTAACCGCGGCGCAGAGGTATACACCAACACCATGGTGAACGACATTAAGCAACGCCAAGACGGCACATGGACCGTGTACACCGACAAGGGCGAAATCCACACCGAGCATGTGGTGAACGCTGGTGGTTTGTGGGCGCGCGAAGTTGGTCGCATGGTTGGACTCGAATTGCCCGTATTGGCAATGGAACACCATTACCTCATGACTGAGCCAATGGACGAAGTCATTGACTACAACAAGACGCATGGCAAAGAATTGCCACACATGATTGACTTCGCAGGCGAAATTTATGCCCGTCAAGAAGGTCAGAGCATCTTGCTTGGAACCTACGAACAAGACAACCGCCCGTGGGCTGCAAAAGACACTCCATGGGACTTCGTGTTCCAGTTGTTGCCACACGACCTTGAGCGCATTGCTCCAGAACTTGAGCGCGGATTCGCTCACTTCCCTGCCGTTGGTCGCGCAGGAATCAAGAAGTTCGTGAACGGTCCGTTCACCTTTAGCCCAGACGGCAACCCACTTGTTGGCCCAATCAAGGGCATGCCAGGAATGTGGTCGGCATGTGCAGTTATGGCTGGCTTGTCACAAGGTGGCGGCGTTGGATTGTCACTTGCTAACTGGATGGTGCATGGCGATCCGGGCGCAGACATTTGGGGTATGGACGTTGCTCGTTACGGCGATTTCGCAACACTTGCGTACACCAACAGCAAGGTACGCGAAAACTATTCACGTCGTTTCCGCATCACCTTCCCGAACGAAGAGCTTCCAGCAGCACGTCCGTTGCTCACCACCCCTATCTATGACCGCTTGATCGAACACAACGCAGTGATGGGCGCAGGCTTTGGCCTTGAGCACCCACTGTGGTTCCAGGACAAGGGCAAAGAACCAAAGGAAGACGTCACGTTCTACCGTTCGAATGCATTTAACAACGTTGCCGAAGAATCAAAGGCCGTTCGCGAACGCGTTGGCTTCTCGGAAGCATCAAACTTTGCGAAGTACAAAGTAAGTGGCGCTGGCTCAGCAGCATGGCTCACCAGTTTGTTCACCAATGCATTGCCAAAGATTGGTCGCACCGTGCTTACTGCGATGTTGAACCCGGAAGGCAAGATCGTCGGCGAGTTCTCCGTGTCGCGAATTGGCGAAGAAGAGTTCTTCTTGTTCGGCTCACAAGCCGCAGAAGTACATCACCCACGTTGGTTCATTGCTCACCTGCCAAAGGACAGCGCAATTCGTTTCGAGAACTTGTCGTTATCAATGGTTGGTCTCACTGTTGCAGGCCCACGTTCACGTGACCTCTTGCAGAAGCTCACCGACACGTCACTTGCGACCAAGGACTTCCCGTTCATGGCATTCCGCAAAGTGAACATCGGCATGGCGCCCATTTGGTTGTCACGCATGACCTACACCGGCGACTTGGGTTACGAAATGTGGATTGCGCCGGAATACCAGCGCTACCTGTTCGACCTCATCATGGAAGCAGGCAAGGAATACGACATGCGTTTGTTCGGATTCCGCGCACTCATCACCATGCGTCTCGAGAAGAACTTCGGCACGTGGTACCGCGAGTACCGCCCGATTTACACACCACTCGAAGCCGGCATGGAACGTGCGATGAAGTTCGATCATGAATTCATTGGTCGTGCAGCAGTTGAAGCCGAAATGAAGAACGGTGGACCAAAGCGCAAGCTCGTGATGTTCAAGGTTGATGTAGACCCTGAGCGTCCTGCAGACGTCATCGGTGACGAACCGGTTTGGCACAACGGCAATGTTGTTGGTTGGATCACCTCCGGTGGTTACGCCCACTACTCCGGAGTGTCACTTGCACTTGGTTACATCCCAACTGAACTTGCAGCAGAAGGAACTACTGGTTTCGAAATTGAAATCATTGGCAAGCTTCGCCCCGCAACGTTGCAACTTGAGCCTGTCTTGGATCCAAGCGGCTCACGCATGCGCGCCTAAATCAGGAGCACACCATGTCCACGATTACTCGAATCGAGATCACGCATCACCAGTTGCCGCTTGATCCCCCGTTTCCTGCTTCGTGGGACACTCGCCCACGCACCCAATTCCCTGCCACCATCGTTCGCGTATTCGACGATGCGGGTAACTGCGGCATTGGGTCTGGCGACTCCATGTATGGCTTCTCTGACTACCAGCGTTACTTCATTGGCGAAGACCCACTGAACATCGAGCGCCATGCAGCAGTGCTGTCCAACATTGAGTTTCATGCGGGACGCCCGTGGCCACTCGACTTGGCGTTGTGGGACTTGATCGGCAAGATCAAGAACGAACCCGTGTGGAGCATGATTGGCGGATTCAGCAACAAGATCCGTGCTTACGCATCTTCCGGTGTTCACCGCAGCCTTCCCGACATGGTCAAGGTTGCTCGCCAAGCTCGTGAGCTTGGATTCCCTGCGCTGAAGATTCGCTTTGGACGCCCAAATCTTGAAGACGACCTTGCCATCATTAAGGCAATCCGCGAAGACATGGGCGACAGCATTGAACTCATGGTCGACTGCAATCAGGGTTGGCGCATGCCGTGGGACACGGCAAAGCCATGGAGTGTCGATCACGCAACTGCCGTCGCACTGGTTCTTGAAAGTCACGGTGTGTACTGGATGGAAGAGCCACTGCACCGCGGTGACTACGAAGGCATGGCCGAACTACGCAAGCGTGTGAAGATTCGCATTGCTGGTGGCGAACTGACACGTGAGCCATATGAATTCCGCGAGTTGTTACAGCGCGGTTGTTTCGACGTATTCCAACCAGATGCCGTGTGCACACAAGGCATCACTGGTCTAGCCAAGTTTGCAAAAGAAGTTGCTGCTGCAGGAAAGATCTTCACTCCGCACACGTGGGGTAACGGAATTGGCGTGATGGCCAACTTGCACCTCACTGCCGGCACTGTCGGTGCACCGTTCATTGAATTCCCGTTTGATCCGCCAGAGTGGTCTACTGCGCGTCGTGACTACATCATGACCGAGACCATTGAAGCCGACGGCGAGGGTTGGATTCACTTGTCAGACCAACCAGGTCTTGGCTTCACTCTTGACGAAGATGTCTTGCGCAAGACCGCAAGCGCGCAAGCAACGTTTAGCTAACTACATCTGAATTCGGTGTTCGTGGGTGTACACGTTGGCTTTGCCATCGCGTAAAAACCCAACGAGTGTTATTCCTAAAGCATCTGCAGTTTCTACCGCCAAACTTGATGGCGCACCGACTGCAGCAATAAATGCAATACGTGCCATCACTGCTTTCTGAATGATCTCGAACGACAATCGACCGCTGCAAAACAATCCGTGCTTGGTGAGCGGAACCGTCTTTGCCATGACGCTTGCGCCAATCACTTTGTCCACCGCATTGTGACGACCAATGTCTTCACGAACAAGTGAAATGTTTCCGTTGGCATCAAACAGCGCGGCTGCATGCAAGCCACCCGTGCGATCAAATGTTGGCTGAGACTTGCGCACCGAATCGGAAATGCGCATCAGCGTTTCTGCCGTTATCACTGGACCGCTTTCACGATCTACTGGCGTGGTTGCTTGCAACAGTTGATCGATGGATTCGGTTCCGCAAATGCCACAACTCGATGACGTCACCATTGCTCGTCGGGCCAACGCCATGTCGAACCCTCGCGACAGCGCCACGGTAACGATGTTGTACTTCTGCTCTTCGCCCTCAACCAATTCGCAATACTTCACGGTGCGCACATCGTCTGGTTGCTGCACCATTCCTTCCGTGAACAAGAAACCCACAGCGAGCTCGAAATCGTTTCCAGGAGTACGCATGGTGACCGAAATCTGCTCTGGCTCTTGGCCCGGACCTTCTGCCCGAATCTCCATGGGCTCTTCGGTGACGATGAAGTCGGGTTTACTGCTTCCCCGACCATCCTTGGTAACCGTGACCACTTTCCAATCCGAGGCTTTGCGCCGCGCGGTGCCTGGAGTGTTACTCATGCCTACAGGCTAGTTGTCATCCATAAATGCGCGCAGGTTGGCGCTGTTGTGTGGATGGCGCAGTCGCGCAAGGGTTTTCTGCTCTATTTGGCGAACACGCTCGCGCGTGACTTTCTGGATCTTGGCCACTTCTTCCAGCGTGTGCACCTGACCAACGTATTTACCAATACCGAATCGCATGGCAACGATCTCTTGATCGCGCGGCGGTAAGTCGCTCAATGTGCGCTCTACCGCTTCGCTGAGCAACGCCTTTTCCGTAACTTCTTGCGGATCGTTGTTCTCGTTTTGACTGGCAATGGTGTCGCCAACGGTTAAGTCATCGGTATCGCTTCCTACCGGAGCATCAAGGCTCGTTGTGGTGAGAGCAATTTGCATCACTTCAAGCAACTTGTCGACCGTAAGTCCACAGCGAACTGCAACCTCTTCTGGCAGTGGGTCGCGTTCAAGTTCGGTAGCCAATTCGCGCTCCACGCGATGCACACGATTCACAATTTCCATCATGTGACCGGGAATGCGAATGTTGCGACCTTGGTCGGCCATCGCACGGGTCATTGCCTGGCGGATCCACCACGTTGCGTACGTCGAAAACTTAAATCCTTTTTCGAAGTCATACTTGTCTGCAGCGTGCATCAAGCCGATGTTTCCTTCTTGAATCAAGTCTGCGAGTTGCAATTCTTTGCGGTCATAACGGCGAGCAATGGAAACAACAAGCCGCAGGTTGGCACGCACCATGTGCTCTTTTGCCTTCTCGCCTTCCTTGATTTCACGCTGTAGAGCGCGGCGCTCACGTAAACCAAGTTTCCCTTCACTGGCATCAAGAGCAACTTGAGCTGCAATTCCATCTTTAATCAGCCTGCCAAGACGGCGTTCATCTTCTGCATTGAGCAAATCCACTTGCCCAATTTCATTGAGATACATGCGAACGGCATCTGGGCCTGAGTCGTTTGAGATTGAATTTCTCATGCGTGATCACCCATACGCATTTTCAGCCAACCCAAAAGTTGTTCAGCAGCATCATGCGACGTTGCAGGGTTTTCCATCTGTTCCAACAACATTCGAGCATCACGGTCAACTCGAATTTGATCGGGGTCAACGTTCTTAACGCGCAACGAAAGCTCGCGCCGCACTGCCGCGGAAATGAGATTAAATGCTTCAGCATCTGGCTGTGACTCTACGTCAGCAACAGCAGCCCGCTCAATTGCTTCGCGCGCCTCTGGGTCGGCTACTTCAAGAGCAGCGGTCAGTTCTCCCTCGGACGCAATGAGGGCCAGAAACGCCCTGCGGTAGATCTCGTCAGCAAACAGCGCCTCATTCATCCATAATGCAATGGAATTCCAGTCCTGAATCATGAGAGCAAGCACAACGAATTCGGCGCTTTCCCGCTTGTGGCCAGACTGTGTCGGAACAACGGTACGAACTTCAGGCCGACGTGAGCCGCGTTCTGCAAGCTTTACCAAATCGGCCGCGGCGATGCCCACGTGACTTGCCACTTCACCTGCATAAATTTTGCGCACGTTCATATCGGGATGCTCGTTGATGACGGCCATTGCCTGTTCCGCTGTTCGCGAACGAGCTTCAGGGGTTGCAATTGATCCTGCATTCAGAACGCGTTGCAGGCGGAACCCAAGAAATGGTTGTGCATTCTTAATTGCGGTCGCCAACGCTTCTGGATCACTCGATGCAAGATCGCCAGGATCTTTTCCGTCAGGGAATCTGGCAACACTCACTTGCACTTTGTAACGACTCTCCCATTCATAGAATCGTTCGGCCGCACCTTGACCTGCATTGTCTGCGTCAAAGGCAAGTACAACTTTGTTTGCGAATCGCTTCAGCAAGCGCACGTGCTCTTCGGTGAGCGCAGTACCGCAGGTTGCCACCGCACGAGTAATTCCCGAACGGTGAAAACCAATGACGTCGGTATAGCCCTCGCACACAATCACTTCATCAGCGGTAACGATGTCTTGCTTCGCCCAATTCAAGCCATACAACGTTTTTGATTTTGCATAAATGGTGGTCTCGGAAGAGTTCTTGTACTTTGCCGGGTCGGTGCTTCCAGGAAGGATGCGACCACCAAAGGCAACAGCGTCACCAGCGTCAGTAAAAATAGGAAATAACACGCGAGCACGGAACGAGTCCTGCGGACGACCGCGTTTGTTTATGAATGCAAGGCCAACTTCCTGCAATAAATCAATTGGCACGCCAATGTCTTTGCTCATGGCGTCCCAATCATCGGGAGCCCAACCGATCTTGAATTGGCGTGCAACATCGCCCGACAATCCACGCTCGCGCAGGTAGTCGCGCGCTGCGCGTGCATCTGGGCTATTCAGTAGACGGTCGTGATACCAATCAACCGCCTTATTCATCACCTCAACCAGTTGCTTACGCCGCTGCCGGTCCTTGCTTTGACCGCCTGTTGTGTAATTCAGCTGTATGCCCGCCTTGTTTGCAAGGTGCTCAATGGCTCCTACGAAATCGAGGTGTTCAATCTCTTGAACAAACTTGAACACGTCTCCAGCAGCACCACATCCAAAGCAGCGATAGCGCTTCGTTTCTTCACGCACATTGAACGAACCAGATTTCTCTGCATGGAATGGGCACAGTCCAACCCAGTTACGACCAACTCGACGTAACGGTAAATACGACTGAACTACGTCAACCAACGACACCGTGTCCCGGAGCCGTTCAATATCTTCGTCAGCTATTGCCACCCTGTGGAGAATAGTGCTTGCGGTCGTGAATCACAGAAGCCACTATGGCAACCGTCATCACTGTCAGGATAAATCCGAGCGAGATCAAGGTTGGAAGGTGATACCAGTGTGCTACCAACATTTTGGCTCCTACGTACATGAGCAGCACGGAAATTGCCGGCTTCAAGTATCGGAACCGATCTTTAATGTCTGCAAAGAGGAAGTACAAAGCACGAAGTCCCATGATGGCAAACGCATTTGCACCGAAGACTATGAATTGTTCGTGACTCACTGCCAGCACGGCAGGCACAGAGTCAACGGCAAAGATGAGGTCAGAAATCTCAATAATCACCAACACCGCAAGCAACGGAGTAGCAAACCGTTTGCCATTGACACGCGTGAACAGTTTCTGGCCGTCTAGTTCATCGGTTGTTGGAACGAACTTGTGAAACAACTTCATCGTTTTCGTATCTGATGGATTTGTATCGTCGTCTCCATGGCGCAGCACCCCGTAGCCGGTGTAGATCAGGAAGAGTCCGAAAAATATCAAGATGTAGTCAAAGCGCTCGATTATGGCAACGCCTAGGAAAATGAAGATGAACCGCATGACCAGCGCACCAAAAATTCCCCAGAACAAAACGCGGTGTTGAAACTGTCGTGGAACTTGAAAATGTGTAAAAATCATTGCCCAGACAAACACATTGTCGATGCTCAAACTCTTTTCAATGAGATAGCCGCTGATGTATTCAATGCCAGCCTTATGTCCGTCGGCTTGTCCTCGGAACATCCACCACACCACAAACATGAACCCAATACCAAAGCTGATCCACACGATTGACTCAATCGCCGCTTCTTTTAGTTTGATCACGTGTGCTCTGCGGTGGAAAACCAAAATATCCACTAGCAGTAGCACAACGATGGTCGCAATCAGTGCTGGCCAGCCCCAATCAGGAACAATGACGTCTGCAAAATTTGAACGATTACTTCCCGCAGCTAACAACATAAATAGATGTGTACCTTTGCTCAATCATGTGGGTGAATTTCCCCCGATGATCGCTTGCTTTGCCACTTTGTGGCCCCGCAAGTCGGGCTATGTAGAAATTATAGGACAGCTAATTCTGCATGTCCAGTCATGCGCGCTTAAAAGCAACAAGCGCATGAACACCGCAGATTGAAGTGACTGAGCCAAATCGTCCTTCATGTTCTACTTCTTGACCAACCACAGCACCCTCGCCAACTTGTACGTAACGCAATTGTCGTGGCGCAATAGACCCGCGTGAATCCATTCGTTCCACCAACTCCTGACCCGGATAACAACCTTTTGTAAAACTCACAGCAACATCAGTAATTCCTGTCTCAGCAGGAATAGATGATTCCGTCACATCAACATTCATTGTTGGCCATGCGGTAATGATCCGTGCCTGCTCGTAATCTTCGAGTGAACCTTGCTTGAGTTCTGCAACCGCGCTTTCGCTACGCAGGTCTACTGCCGAGCCGTCGCATCGCCAAGCAGGAATAGAGCCAGGTATCGGTGTCGACACATTGCGAACTGCCACCCAACTTTCACGACCAAGAGATAACTCAACCTTGACCCGAATTTTGAATCGATTCAAGCGAGCAAGCACGGCTTCACCGCAACCAGGCTCTACGTCTAAAACAAACATTTCACCTTCAACGCATGTCACGCGAATAATGCCATCAAGTTTTCCCGTCGGCTGAAGCAAAAGCGATTGACGAGTCTCACCAACTCGCATGCCCGAAACGTCTTGACTCAGTTGCGAATGCAAATAGGTTCGTACGTCTGTGCCTGTCGCTGTAATTACATCGCGCTGCAACGGCACCCAAAAAGTCTCGGTGGTCATGTAGTTACTGCTGGACTTTACGTTGAGCGCTCATGCGGCGAGCGGCTGGCACAGCGGCAAATAATGCTGCCGCTTTGTTGAAGCACTCCAAGTCCTCTTCTTCTGGAATGCTGTCTGCGACGATCCCCGCTCCGGCCTGTAGTGAAGCACCATGTGCGCCAATAAACATGGTGCGAATAGCGATTGCTGTGTCGAGATTTCCACTGAAGTCCACATAACCCACAACGCCCGCATAGGGCCCTCGTTTTACGGGCTCAAGTTCATCAATGATTTCCATAGCGCGCACCTTTGGCGCACCACTCACCGTTCCCGCTGGAAGCGTTGCCCGCAACACATCGATCGGGCCGAGCCCATCGCGGATATCGCCTGATACCTGAGAAGTCATGTGCATCACGTGACTGTAACGCTCAAGAGTCATCAACTCATCCACATTCATGGAACCAAATTTGGCCACTCGACCGACGTCGTTACGCGCCAAGTCCACCAGCATCACGTGCTCGGCGACCTCCTTTGGGTTCTCGCGCAGTTCGGCAGCAAGTTTGCGATCATGCTCATCGGTTCGGCCCCGCTTGCGCGTACCTGCGATTGGTCGACTGATTACTCGCCCACCCTGCAATTGCACCATCGGCTCTGGTGAACTTCCCACAATGGTCAAGTCATCGTGCTTTACGTAATACATGTATGGACTTGGGTTTACCTGACGCAACACGCGATACATGTCGAATGGTTCGGCATCGAGATCAATATCAAATCGCTGTGACAACACCACTTGAAAGATGTCGCCCGCGCGAATGTATTCCTTTGCCGACTCCACTGAACGCTGGTAATCAGAACCGTTCACAGGAGCGACAAACTGTTGCTTCTTGTCATCTTCAGTTGGCGGCTCAACAGGCAAATACGAGAGCGGTTTTGTTAAGTCGGCAACCGCACGATGAATTCGCGCGATGGCTTCGTCGTAAGCAGCATCGATTTGCGCTGCAGTCAACTCAAAAACAGGAACACTCTCCAACAGGTACACACGTTGCTTCCAGTGGTCAAACGCAGCAAGTGACCCAATCATGCACATCACTGCATCAGGAAGATTGCGATCATCACGAGGAACGTTTGGCAACTGCTCAACTTCACGCACAACGTCATAACCCAAGAACCCCATGAGCCCACCTTGCAGCGGTGGAAGCTCGGGAAACAACGGTGACTTGTAGACAGCGAGTAATGATTCCATTGCTGCCAACATTCCGTCAGCGGTGTTGACGCTGCGCGGAAGATCGCCATCAAGAGAAATTGATCCATTGCGAAGCGTCAACGTGGCAAGTGGGTCGCGACCCACGAATGAATAGCGACTCCAGCGCTCACCGTGATCAACAGACTCAAGCAAGAACCCAGGCCTGTCGCCCACCAATTTCATATAGGCAGCAACTGGTGTTTCAACGTCTGCCAGCATTTCGGTCCACACCGGAATCACGGTGTTGACAGTTGCGAGTTTTTGGAAATCTTCGCGGCTTGGATATATGTGCATTACAAGCGACCTTGCTTTGCAGCACGCTGGACTAGACGAATTGAGCTATTGAGTCCACGTTCGGCTTCGTAAATTGCAGTCAGCAAATCGTCTCCGGAGTCGGCGTTGTTCGGGTCACGAACTGCCATTGCACGGGTTTCTGCAAGTGCCGAAATACGATCTCTGCATTGCTCAAGCGTGCTTGCCAAAGCAGCAAGCTCTGCGCGAGTACTTGCTGTGTTGGTTGAAATATCACGAGGCACCGAGAAATCCTAGACGGCATGCTCTCCGAACTGATCCGAGATATGACAAGGGCCCCCGAAGGGGCCCGTATCACGCGACTTCAGGCGGCGGACCCGAAATCGCCTTCGCTCTAAACATACGTCTAAGCGGAACTCTAAAAATAGCGAATTTGAATAATTAGCGCAAAATTTGCAGCACTACTTCTTGCTACGAGATCCCGCAGATTTAGCCATTTGCGCCCGTGGCAATTCAGAAGAGGGACAGATGTCGCTGAATTCACACGAATGACATGCTGGTTTTTTGGCATCGCATACGCGGCGTCCATGAAGAATGAGCCTGAGGCTAAAGCCACCCCAATCTTGTGGTGGAAACAACGCATTCAATTCGTACTCAACCTTGACAGGATCTTCTTCAACTGTGAGGCCTAATCGACGCGACAGGCGTCCGACGTGTGTGTCAACAGCCAGTCCGGGCAAATCAAACACCACGCTTCGCAACACGTTTGCAGTCTTGCGACCCACTCCGGGAAGCGTGACCAAGTCTTCAATTTCACGTGGGACTTCTCCGCCAAAACGTGTCATCACTGCTGACGCCATGCCAATGAGATTCTTTGCTTTCGTTTGGTAGAAACCAGTTGATCGAACGAGCTCCTCAACACGTTGAACGTTTGCCTGAGACATCTTCTCTGCTGTTGGGAACTCTGCGAACAATGCAGGGGTCACCATGTTCACGCGTGCATCCGTGCACTGCGCAGACAATATGGTTGCGGAAAGCAATTGGAAAGCATTTTCGTGAGTGAGCTCACAAATTGCAACGGGGTAAATTACCTTAAGTCGCTTCAAGATCTCAGCCGAACGATCCACAATCTTCTGTGTTGCTTTTTTGGCTGGCTTCTTAGCGACCTTTTTCGCTGTTGCTTTCTTCGCAACCTTTTTCGCAGTTGCTTTCTTGGCGGCCATGGTTCCGAACACTAGCGAGTCACACCGATAGCCTGAGCGTTATGGCCCATCTGGACATCAAACGTCGTCTGCCATCCGATGATTTGTCCGAAGTTAATGAGTTGCTACTCGCCGTCGAACGTGCCGATGGACAACGCCCACTCTCCGATCACTTATGGATCGATCTTCGTCAAGGTGGCCGGCCTGGGTACGTAGGACTGTTGGGTTGGCAACCAGGGCACGACCACCTCATCGCATATTGCCAAGTGTCTCGCGGAAATGATTCGTGGGCGCTTGACCTCGTCGTGCACCCACATCACCGCTATGAAATGGCATCAATCGGACCACAACTGTTGTCTGAAGCGATCAACGTGATTCGTGAAGCTGGCGGCGGCCACGTGCATTGGTGGGTTTTTGAACCAAACGAAATACACAAGACGCTTGCCGAATCAATTGGACTCAACGAGGGACGTACCACGTTGCAAATGCGAGTAGCACTGCCACTGCATGAAACGACCGACATCGTGACCAATCCATTTCGAAGCGGCGCCGATGACGAGCGTTGGCTTGCAGTGAACAATGCTGCGTTTGCAGATCACTTAGAACAAGGCGGTTGGACTCAGTCCACACTTGATTCACGCAAACAAGAGCCGTGGTTTAACCCGAACGGATTTTTGCTACTCAACGAGGGTGACGAACTTGCTGGCTTTTGCTGGACGAAAGTACATCTTGATACTTCTCCCGTACTTGGCGAAATCTATGTGATTGCAGTTCACCCACGATTTAGCGGGAAAGGACTTGGACGTGCCCTCACCATCGCCGGTCTTACCCACCTACAGCGTGCTGGAATCTCAACAGGAATGCTGCACGTCGATGCCGATAACGAACGTGCGGTCAAGCTCTATATGTCACTTGGCTTCACCATCACGAATCAACAACGTGCATTTGTAGGAGATGTGAACTAGTTTTTTGGCATGTCATTTACTGCTGAAAACGAGACTCCCCTTCCACGCTGGTCAGTCGCCGATGTCCATGAGTCGTTCAACGCTCGTTCGTTCACGGACGCGATGGAACGTGCAGGTTCAAATGTGGCTCGCCTGGAAGCATTGTTTGAAACGCACAACATACGCTCTCTTGATCCGCGTACACCGAACGCACAAGACGGTGCTGCAGCCGATGTTGTCATCCAAGCGTTCAACAAAACGGTTGACGAGCAGGACATCCTCATTTCATACATCTATGCAACGGTCAGCACCGATTCGCGGCAAGAGCAGGCACAAGGTCTGCTCAGCGAAATGGAAGACCTCGATGCCCGAATTTCGCCGCTACTTGCCCGTCTTGCCGACTGGGTGGCCAGCCTTGACGCCAATGCACTGAAGCAAGTAAGCGATGAGGCTCGCGAGCACCTCGGACCATTGCTGCGCTTGCAAGACCGCGCAATTCACCAAATGAGCGAGGCCGAAGAAGGTCTGTACGCCGAACTTGGCACAACAGGTTCATCGGCATGGGGGCGCTTGCAAAGCGATCTCACTTCACAGTTGTCGGTAGACGTGCATTTGCCAACCGGAACCAAGTCAATGCCTATGGCTGCCGTTCGCGGACTTGCTACAGACAATGACCTCGAAGTTCGCAAGGCTGCTTACGAAGCAGAAATGCGAGCATGGCCAACGGTTGCTGTTGCATGTGCCGCAGCAATGAACAGCATCAAAGGTGAAGCAAACACCGTCAACAAGCGTCGACAGTGGAAAGCGCCAATTGATGCGTCGCTGTATTCAAACTCGGTAAGCAATGCAACGTTCACCGCCATGCAGTCAGCAATTTCAGCATCACTTCCCGACTTCCGTCGCTGGATGCGAGTGAAGGCTCAGCTTCACGGCGACACCAACGGTTTGTCGTGGTGGAACCTGTTTGCGCCGTTGCATATTTCTCCTGGTGCAATTTCTTGGGACGAAGGCATCAGCCTCGTTAAAGATGCGTTCTCGAGTTACAGCGATCGTCTTGCACATCTTGTCGATCGCTCCATTGACGAACAATGGCTTGACGCCGAACCCCGTGAAGGAAAAACTGGCGGAGCGTTCTGCATGTCATTTGTGGATGACCGTTCGCTCGTGCTGTTGAACTGGAGTGGCAGTGTGGACTCGGCGCAGACCACTGCACACGAACTTGGCCACGCGTATCACAACACCCAACTTGCCCACCGCACGCCGCTGCAAAAGCGTTTGCCTATGGCACTAGCCGAGACCGCAAGCATTTTCTGTGAAACACTCGTTGTTGAAGATGGGCTCTCACGCATGCAAGGCGACGAGCGACTCGCATTGCTCGATGTCAACCTGATCGGTGCTTCGCAAGTAGTTGTCGATATTCACAGCCGCTTCCTCTTTGAGA
>Ga0315906_10001092_pt1 | contig 41233 bp, 57 predicted proteins | sample LakEriMetagenome_4_FD_203526 | JGI IMG/M metagenome (GOLD analysis project Ga0315906, IMG submission 203526) | Freshwater fungal communities from buoy surface, Lake Erie, Ohio, United States - Buoy 2 MA122 | ecosystem: Environmental > Aquatic > Freshwater > Lake > Lake biofilm | place: USA... | reverse complement strand
TCTTAGCCTCTGCCTTCTTTACAGGAGGCTTCAGGTTCATACCCTGAGCCTTAGCAGAAGCCCGTCCTCTGGCGTTTAAACCGCCTTTAGGATTCTTTCCCGCTTTCCTCTGCCACGCTGGTGTTGTCGCCATTTTTATTGCTCCCAAATATTGCTCTATAGTAATTTACATCAAATGAGAATCTCTTCATATGTGGAGCAAGTGCTCCTGTATGACACCAAAGCGGTATACCAGCCTGATGACATAAAGCAAAGAAGTAGATATCTTCACCTAGGAAACTATCACCTTTGCCCATTTCGGCAAATAGTCTTACGTCTCCCATTTTTTCTTTAACTCTAGTAACTACATCTCTATGCATTAGTATGAATCCCATACCTGCTGCATCTACCTTGATTAACTTATTATCAGGTAGTGGATGAATTCTCTTGGATATTAACCTATCAGTTTCCTTATCATCCTCAAACATAAAGAGTGTAGGAAGTGGAATCATTAAAGGTTCTTCAGGATTATCTGAAGTAAAATAAACTCCAGTAATCATTGGTCTTGCTAATCTGTCCTTGTTAGCCCAAAGTATTCTAAAAGTTTCTGGACTAATCACTACATCTGAATCTACCCAAAGCAACCAATCTGCTTTATTAGAGTCATACCAGTGATTAATTAATCTGTCTCGTTGCCTGGCAATTTGATTACCCTGACTACGAATAGTAGATACAAACTTGATTCCTGATTGAAGTAACACATCTGTTACCCCAAGCATAAACAAGCCGTCTACATTTCCGTTATCGCACCAGGCTAGAGATACCGTTTCCTGCTTTTGTCCCATTTATTATTTTCCCTGTCTTCATGTCCTTATAGAGTTTGACGGTTCCGTCTTTTCTCATTATGGCAATCATACCATTTTTGATCTGAGACTTGTTGAAGCCATCATGTCTCTTATGCTGTCCCGATGACATTACTTCTTTTTCTTAGGTGTCTTGTTAATATAGTTTCCCTTTTTAAGTTCATCAGAACGGGTACCTTTTTTACCTTTAGTAATTGCAGTACCTACTTCTTTGATCTGACGCTTAAGATTCCAATTAGCCCGAGTATTATTATCTACAAGATTCTGTAATTGTTTAGACCCAGGTTGAGCACCTTGTCTTAATTGGAAACTAGCCTTTTGGTCAGTCCAGAAAGCGGTGTTTACATCACGGGTTTCTCTAGCAACTGTTCCTATACGTCCTGCAATAGATGATAGGAAGTTTGGATTCTGACGAGACTTGTCATCAGCAGACATTCTATTCATATTAACTCTACCTGAACTAGGTAATCCTTTAGTAGTAGCAGTAGGCATAGGTGTCTTACCAAACTTTGAAGTTTTTGGAGTTACAGGCATATTGGTCTTTGGTAACTTATTAAAAGATTTATCAGCCATTTACTTCTTCTTACCCATCTTCTTCATACCTTTTACAACCATTTTCTTACCAGTTTTTTTGGCTTCTTTTTTAGCCATAGCCATACCTTTTGCTGTATAAGCGAATTCTTTTTTTCCTACTTTTGGCATTATTTTTTCTTTCCCATCTTCTTAGGCATAGCCTTCTTTTTTGAACCGTATTCCATCATACGTTCTTTTTTACCTTCTGATTTCTCATGTTTCATCTTGGCTTTTTTACTCTTGTACTTCTCGCCCTTCATTGACATTAGATTATACCTCTTCCTGGTTCGTCGGCTTTAAATGCTTTGCCGAAGTGATTTGATGCAGCAACTGCTGCCTTTATATCTTTCATCTTTGTGGAAGCAGGTTGAATACCTTGAGCACGAGCATCTCGGTAAGCCTGTAGTTCCCCATCCCACTTCTTAGTTGACATCGAGGTGCGAGTAGAAGCCTCACCAGGATTCAATTGTAAAGCGGAAATCTTGCAACCAAAACATCCATCAACTTCTACAGGATGTGTTCTTTGTCTGTGTAGTGACATGTCTCCCCTTAGACTGTTTCTGTAGTTACAGTATACCCTGCTGCCTCTAATGAGGCTTTCTCTGCAAGAGTAACTTCGTATTTGCTTCCACCTAAGTAGTAGGCTTCTGCTGCATTTAATTCATCAATGTATGGATATCGTGCTTCACGATAAACGCCATTCTCTTTAATGACTGATACACCACGTCTTAGTTTATATCTAATGTGTAACTTGTTGTATCCTGCTGGACCCTCTTCAACATAAGGTGTCTCAAAGTAATACTTTGTTGTTGGCATTTGTCTCCTTAAATAAGTTTACAGATAGGGCTAAAGTTTCCCTTAGCCCCACCTATCTAATTATTTAGAACTACGCTGCTGGACGAACTGCTGATGCAGTCTGTACACGCCATAGTGCTTCTGGACGATATAGATTCCAGCCCATTACGCCGTACCATCCGATTGGACGTAGACGCATTAACTTATCTGTTACTGGACCGATAACTGTGTGTGGCTCTTCAGCAACAGCCTCTGCAAGTGCTTGTTGACCCATGATAAATGTGTCATAAACACGAGTTTGTGTTGTGCCTGAACCAGCACCAGCCTGTGAGTTAGGTAGACGTGGAGACTCAATGAAAGCAACGCCTTCAAAAGTTCCGATCTCACCTGCGTAGATGCCTGCTGGATCTACGTACTCGTGTGGCTGACGCCATGAAGCAGTTCCAGTCTCAGCACGAAGATCGTGTGAAACTTCTGGGTGGATGTATGAAGCATATAGACTTCCACGACGTGGAACTACGTTTGCTGCACGCATCTTCGCTACTACGTAGCGGATATCTTTCGCCTTGATAGTATCAGAAGCAGATACACCAGTTACAGCAGCAGTTGAAATTGCTCCTGCGATCTCACGGATAACTTGTGTTCCAGTAGCAAGAACGCCACGGACAACTAGATCTAGAGAATCGTTCATGTTGTAAGCAACGATATTAGCAAGTGCTGGCTCTACATCAGCAAGGCTGAATAGGTCCAACTTGCGAGTTGAAATGATTGAGTTACCGTACTCGTTTAGAGTAACAGCAACAGTTGTTGTAGCAGGTACTGCTACTGCTTCTACGTCTGAAGTTTCAGTTAGTGTAGAAGTCTTTACTGCCAAGTCATTGTATAACTGGAACAGTACGCTTGAACCAGCGTGGGTTTGTGATACAGGCTTCTTATCAGCCACAGCACGGAATGACGGTACGGAACGAAGAGCGAACTCTACGAGACGGTCATACGCCTGTGTTACAAGATTAGCACCGACCACTGTGCCTGCTTGCCCTGCTGGCAGGGCGGCACTGGTATATAAATCTGGCATTTAAGCAGATCCTTTCGGTTAGTTTGAAATTACTACGATTGTGAACCGTAGATTAGGTTTAGAAGATCATCAGCAGATTGTGCAGATTGAATTTTTATACTCATATCTTCTGCCTTATCGGGGGATAAAGCACCAGTTGTTACATTATCCATTTGTCGCAGAGATGCGACATCTCTAGAATCTATCTCTTTCTTTGGTTGTAACTGAATACCGAATACATCAGCATTCTGTTCTAACCAACCTGAGATCGCTTCTTCAGAAGCATCTAGATCATTTGGTATGAATGTGGCAACCTTTGGGTTTACGCCACGGGATGCAAAGACATCCTTCAAAACCCGCTCTCTTTGGGACTTGGTGAGTTCTCCTAAAGAGGACTCCAGTTCCTTGTTTCTCTTTTGCTCGACCTTTAGGGCCTTGCGTAGTTTCTTTACAAGGTCTGTGTCTGAATCAAATGTTGTCATATCGACATCATCTTCTTCTTCGTTTTCATCCCAGTAGTTATCGCGGTTGTTGCTCATAGCAACCTCTCCCTTTTCTTAGTAGTTGGCGTACGCCGCAATATAAATAGGGGAATCTATACTGGCTCGTACTATCGGTCTAATACGCCGCATGGGGCCGATGGATCCATGTCGGGATTCTAGTTATATTATTCCTGAAGTACTTCCCATACTTAGGCTTTGTGAGGTTAATCCAGATTGTCCTTGGAATGCTCTTACGTTTTGTTCAGCAAGTCTCTTACGACGTTGTGACTCAAGTCCTCTGAATTCTTCTTCCTCAAGTTCTTCTTGAATACTTTTAGCAGGTTTAGCAGCAGCACCTTCATAAATACCTGAGTACTTAGTCATTGGTTCTAATGTTCCTGCTATATTCTCATATCCTTGGGAAGCAAGAGCACTTATTTGTCCTTCAGTTAATCCTTGTGAAGTTAATTGAGCAGCGATTTGTTTAGTTCTAGTAGTATCAAGTGGTGTTAACATATTTGCTCTACGTACTGCCTCTGTAGTAAAGGCTGCAGCATTTATATTCTGCTTCATTACCTCAGCACCTACATTTGGATCAAAGTAGAAATCTGTTAAATCTTGTTCAGCACTAATAGCACCTATGGCACGTAAAGAAGCAATATAGTTAGGATCCGCTGATATAGCCTTTAATCTAGCAGTATTAGCATAGGTATCTAGATCAGCAACGCTTCTCTTATTCTTTAGATACTTTTGGATATAATCTGTACTAGCAAACTTAGCATTTACATTGTACTTGTTAACAACACTCTTATATCCTTCAACTGTGTTAAATAATGTAGAAGCATCATACTTCTCAGTTAAAGCATCATTATAGAAACCATACTTTGTATAGAATGGAGACTTAACTGTTGTTCCACCTTTAGTGGTAAAATCTTTATTGTTTAAATAGATAGTGATAGCAGACTCTGCATCAATACCATCTTTTAATAATGTTTGCAAGAATGATACTGAATCATCTACTAGGTCAGCAGGTAATCCTCTAGCCAGCAATATACCCTTTAGAACCTGTACGTTTGTAGTACCTTTAGTATCTTCTTCTTCCTGACCATAAGCAGGGTTTGATTCAAAACCAGTAGTTCCATCACTGTAAACTAAATCCCAACCAATTATCTTACCTTTGGAATCTAATCTAGGAATACGAGATACTATGGTTTTTGCAGTAGGAGTTGTATCACCACCGCCAGTATCAGTACCTGGTGTGTATCCAGGAATAAATGTATTTGTTGCTCCAGTACTCTTGCCTACTTTAGGTTGCTCAACTACTGGTTTGTTAACTGTTTGTTTTTTATTCGCTGTTTGAACAACTGTCCTACTAGTGGGAATACCACTGTATCCACCAGTTGTTACTGTTTTAGTAGCAGGAATTCCACTATAGCCACCAGCGGTAGTAGTTTTTGCAGCAGTAGAGGCTATAGGAGTCGCTGCCTTTACTGTTTTGGTTGCTGTTTTTCCAACAGGTATTGGTCCGACTGCCATTATCTATCCAATTTCTGTGCTAGACGATCAGCCATACTTGCTGCTTGAGAGATAGCCATTGGGCTTGTAGCATAACGTGGATCATTCATAATTAAATTATTTAACTCTATTTCATTCATAGGTCTATAATTTCCTTTATCATCTTTGTAATTCAAAGCCTTGATTATAAGTGGATCATTATTGGCTACAGTGCGTCCAAATGATTTTCTAAATACCTCTTGTAGAGGAGATATATAAGTCATTACATCATCACCAGCAAGTAGTTGATTTTGTACACCTAGATACTGCGTAGATGCAACTCTTCTTTGTTTGCTAAAGTAATCATTTAGTTTCTGAGTAGCAACGGTATCATCTGCTGATCTTAATACGTCTTTAATTACATTTGCTACAGCAGGTAGGTCAGGTTCTGCTAGAAGGTTATTTCTATGAACTCCTACGATTTGGTCATATAGACCTTTTGCTTGACCACCTAGGTTTTCAGTAGTTGCAACATCAAAGTTCTTAACTAGATAGTTAGCAAGGAATTGTTGTTGTTCTTGCTCTGTAAATCCTTCACCCATTGACTTGCTTAATGAAGTGGTAACATCACCCTTTGTAGTGCTTGTAGTTACTGTCTGGGCTTTTTGTCTTTCAGCCTCTTTGTTCCATAACTTCTGGAAATCTTGTATTTGGGCTTGAGCAGGATATGCTCCAAATGCCTGATAATACGCATTAGATAGTTGAGACTTAGCATCTGTTAGATCAAGTAACTTAATAGATGTAGCAATGTTCTTACTAAACTTTACTGTATTATTAAGGTTCTTGTTGGCATAAAGTTCTTTTAGAGTATCTAGGAATGGAATACCATTTTGAAGTGATATTCTAGATACCTCTTGCATGGCCTTGGTATCATCATTTCCAATAACACCACGAGGAGTAGTATCCTTAGATACACCACTTCCACGAAGAAGAGCCTGAATATAATCTAGTTTATTCTCAAAGCCAGTAACTGGACTTGCTTCATTTCTCCAGTTTAAAAGATAATTACCAATTGCATAGGAGTATGCAGCAGGGTTAGTATATACCTGAGATTTAGTCTCAAATGAATCTTTTGACTGTACTTGAGCAAGTTTAGCAGCATCTGATAAGTATTGTGGTCCTTGAATTTGCGACAACTTATTCCTCAACCTTCAGTTTTGAAGCAAACACTCCGTAATACATACGAGCAAATGCTGGGTTATTAATCATTAATTGTGTTGCTAAATTATCTAACTTCTTTGATTCTTCTTGAGCAAGCCAGAATCCTGCACCCATTTGAGGGGTAGCAGTAGTTCTTACTTCCTGTAGATACTTCTCTAAATCTTTATATGCTGCATAGAATTGAGCAGTTTCTTTGTAGATAGGAGACTCTTGGAATGCTGGATCATCTAACGCTTTTCCAATGTTTGCTATCTTCTCTTCGGCAGAACCAATATCAACTGACATAACAGGAGCACTACCACCAAATTTATCATTTAGTTTAATTAGTTCATCTGTATACCAAACATCGCTATAACCCATGGCTGCTTGTTCCTCAGAGATCTGAGACTTAGCCATCTGGTAAACAATGTTTTCAGCATATTGTTCTAACTCTTCAGGACGTAGATTACGACGACGACCTGTAGCCTTTTGCCAGTTATAGTATGCAGTTGCTGCTTCTCCACCAGGGAAGAAGTAAGGAACTATATCTCCTGCTTTTGTAGCATACTTATCTGCAACTTCTGGGTGTTTATTTAAGAATGACCAAGCATCACCAGTACCACGAACACTTCGTGTGGAACCAGCAAGAATTGGTAGTAGATTCTTAATACCAAAAGTATCAGAAAACTCACCAACAGCACCGAAGTAATCACCAGGATACTTCTTGCTTATCTGTTCAAATGCGTTATATAAGAAAGTTTGAGTTCTTAAAGCACCGTTCTTATCCTTAGCAAATACCTCTTGAGAAGGTGTTGCAGGGGCAATAGACTGGAAGAATGCAGTCATTAAACCTGTCCAACGAGACAAGCCACGAGCATCATTAAATAACTGATTACGTTCAACATCGTTACCTAGTGGATTATCACCATAATCACCAGTAGATGATAGATAACCAGCCCAATCTTTAACGCCACGTTCTACCTGTGCATCGTTATTAATTGCAAGTAAGAATGATTTCTTTAACCATGCTGGGAATACTAAATCTTGAATACCATCTGGCTCACCAAACGGGAATATGATTTGACGCATTGCATCCCACTCAGGACCAAATGCTTTAGATTTACCACTTGCGCCGTAAATAATCTGTCCCATTGGTCCAATACCAGGAATTGCTGGATTAACTGCACCAAATACAAGGTTTAAAGATTGAACAGGAGCAGTAATCTGTAATGCTTGGGCTGAATCAATGTTCTTGCCAGCCAATGCACCAATGATATTTCCTGCTAATGGATAACGGAAACGAGTCTCACCAAACTCATCTTTATAGAAGAATCCTTGGTTTTCATCATATTTAGTTCCAGTTAAATCATAGATAGCGCTAGAACCCTCTTGGGTTAATGCATTATATGCACGACCTAGTTTATAGAACTGTACAGGGTTATCTTTTAGTAATTGACTCCACTTGTACATTGTGTTAAATTGTGCTTGGGCAAAAGGAAATACTGCTCTTAAAGCGTTTGCATATTGACGTTGCCTTGAAGCATCATAGAATAAATCTTTAGTATACTGAGAAGCCTTCTTAGCAGCCATAGAATTCATAGTATCTAGACTGATACCATCTGAAACTGACTTACCCTTTTTACGAGCAGCAACTTCTTTATTAATAGCACGTAGAGAAGGGTGACGACGTAGGCTTATATTCTTTCCATTGACAGTTAATGGTGCTAATGACTTCTTAGCATTAACTAAAAGAGAATCTAAAGCATCATCATTAATCATGCCCACATAACGGCCTACGTGATCCCAATATGACATACGGAACTCAGGTGAGAAGTTAGCAACATTCTCTACTTTAGTTGCAATATCAAAGAACCAGTTAACAGCAGTATCTAAATACTTAGTCTGTTGTGGACCAAATCTCTTATCACGAACATGAATAACTGTAGAACCAGCCATATCTTCCTTAGGGAAGTTACGGGCTACAAGAGTCTTAAATGCTCCATCTTCATCAGCAAAGTCATTGATATTACCAGCCTGCTTGTATGAAGGAATCTTAATGTTATTACCATTGACTGTAATCTGTCCGTCAGCAAGAAGTGTACGCATTTGTACTGATTTAGCACCAGTTCCAGCAACATTATTTACATAGCGTGCTACAGAACCAGTAGATTCAGGATCAAATAGATATATCTTTACGTTCTCAGGTATGATGTTATCAGGTGATAGGTTAAATTTACCATTTACCTTCTTCTGATCTTTTAAGAATAGTTTGGCAAACTCTCCAGTTTGAACACCGTTTCTGCCACCATTTACTAAATCTTCTAATACACCAGCAAACTTCTCGCCTTTACCTTCAACTAAAAGACGAACTAATTCATCTTCTTGTCCACCCATGTGTCTTGCTACTAAAGGAATCAGTCTATCTGAGTGAGCACGAATTAAAGTATTGGCTAAACCTATATGATACTTATCGCTTTCAATACCTACAGCCTCATAGATCTTACCTACGAAAGCAAAGCGTGGATCTCCAGAGTTAAAGTTTCTAGCAAGGAAGTTAAAGTTCTCTTCAATGGCTTCAGATATAGCAGCATTTACCTCTGCATCTTTACCAATAAGTTTATTACCTTTAACATCATTTCCATATTTAGAAACTTTGCCTAGTAATTGTCTTACTTTGCCACCTTCTGGACTACCCATCATCATGGCTATGTAGTTTATAGGGTGATTTAATAATGAGTCATGTCCTGAGAAATACTGACGGAATTGCATTTCACCAACGTTACGCATGATATATGCTACGCGGAATGCTAACTGAGCAGTTCTCCAGCGATCACCAATTTCAGTATTAAATACATCTAGTGCGTTCTTAGTACCATATTTAACTTTATGGTCATTGTATTTACCAATAAGTTTTTTAATATCTCTAGTATCAGGTAATCTAATTACGTCATCTAGGAATTGATATTCAAATATAGCCTGGTCACCAGCAAAAGTGTGAGTAGTTGCCTGTCCATTTAACAATACTCCATCAAGAGATGGAAGTTCACCCTTAGCAAGTTTCTCAGGTGTATATTGTTTGATGATAGCATTTTCTCTACCAGTAGCACGGAATGCTTCACGTACTGCACTGGCAAGTTGCTCATCTCCAGGTGCAAGTTTATTTGCTATTGCAACTTGAGCCTTTTCAATCTCCTGGAATACAATACCAGAACGTTGCTCTAAAGATGTAGCGGATGTAATTCTATTAATAGCAGTAGATATGATTTCATCTGGAATCTTAGCAGAAGACATCCAGTCTTCCATACCATTTACAAGTCTATCAATATCATCAAGAGGTAATACTACAGACTGAGTAAAGTAACGACCAAATCCCTTTTCAATTCGTTCTACTTGAGTAATTGCTTTATTAGCAACTGATGGAACAACCTTAAATAATGGGTTGTTAGCCATCTGTGCTGCTTCTGCTTTTAAAGTAAGAGAACGAAATACCTTAGGATCAGATGTAGGTGCTGCTAGATTCTTTAAGAATATAGATATTACTTCTTCTGCATTGGTAGCAGCGACTAATTCTTGAGTCATCTCAACATCTAATTTACGACCAAATAAACGGTGTAATCTAGAGAAGTCTTTTTCTTTTGCTACAATCTCTGCAATCTGAGCAAAGCGCTTTCCTAGTAAGTAGGTAGCAGCCTTGTTTAAGTCACCTTTAACTGATCCACCAAAGCCATCAATTAGACCAGTCTCTGCTCTATAGAATTCTTTTAGGTAGTTAGTATCAGCAATTTCTGTTTCAAGGTCAAATAATTTAGCAATACCGATATTCTCAGGATCATTAATTATTTGAGCAATTAACTCTGGATCTTGTGCTGCATAATCACGTAAGATTTCAATTTCTTTTAACTTACCATCAAGTCCTGCTTTAGCGGCCTTGGCATTATCTAATGCACTGCTTGCTTCTAAAATCTCTTGTTGAGCATCTTTAATTGACTCAACTAACTTAGCCCCAAGTTGAGTTCCCATTTCTGCTTTACCAGATAGGGATGTAATAACATCAGTAACGCCTACTCGACGTGCTCCAACCTTGGCGCCATTAACTACTACAACTCCGCCCATGCCACCATTGATAGCACGGACATTGCTATAAGCATCAGCAAGCCATTGGTTTTTAACAGCGTCTTCTACAACGTTTATTAACTCATCATTCTTAGTGGCTATAGCCCTGCCAATTAAAGTAGCAACGCTTTCTGCACCACCATCAAATGCAATATCATCTACAGATGATTGAATAGCATTCTTGCCATTAGCACCTTTTTGAATATAAGCAGTTAATACTGTCCTTAATTCATCACTAATATCATCTTGTAATCTTAATTGTAAATCATTCCAAAAGTTAGTACGACGTTCTAGTTCAATAGCACGTTCATCCATTGAAACGCCTTTATAGGTCTGTGCTAAGTCGTATACTTCTAAAGGTTCTTTTGCGGAAGCAGTAACAATATATTCACCATTGTCAAATGCACCAAATTGTAACTTACCAGCCTCTGGCAGTTCCTCTACATATATACCAGTAAATGTTTTACCAGTATTAATATAATCTGCCTCTAATTGGGCAATAGAATCAATTACACCTTCTGGCTTTTTCTCAGCAAGATTCTTAACTACAAAGTCGCCAATACTTCCATTAGCAATTGCGGCTGCTGTATCAGGATCTCCTGCTACCTTTTCCCCACGTCCAATACCAAAGGTTAATGCTTTTTCTAATTTTTTAACTACAGCATTACTCTTAGACTGAGAAATCTTTGCTAGATCTCTTTCAGCCTTCATATAGGTATTATCTACACGGCGACGTATCTTCTTTTCTTCGCCAGCACGTTGCTTAATTAATGTTTTTTCTTCTTTTGTAAGATTCTTTATATCTTGAATTCTAATAGCATCTGCTTCATCAAGTACTGCTTGAGCAGCACCCTTTGCTTTCTGAAGTTCTTTTCCACCAGAAATAATTTTAGTTACAGCACCAGGGCCAACCCATAGAGAAGGGTCAGTACCTACAGCAAGAGTAGCATCAATGATTCCAGAGATTACTCTGTATGGTGTACCATTTGGATCAGCACCTAAAGTGTTCATTGTTGAACGACCTAGGGTAAATGACTTACCATTGATACGTCCATAAGAGGACATAGCCTTAGCCTGTGCAGCGCCTACTTTACTTTCAGGATTAACAAAGAAACCTGAACCTGTATCAACTGGACCTTTACCTGTAATTGTTCCAGCAGTTGCACGTAGAAGTTGTCCTAAATTTGTTTCTTCTCCAGCAATTTGAGGTAATGCAATATTTTGAATTAACTCACTTGTACCGATTTCGCCTTTGCCTTTAGCATAAAGACTTCTACCTACGTTAGTTAAATATTGATAAGGTGCTTGCAATGTAGCAAATGCTACACGAGATGTACCCTTTAAAACGGAATATATACTCTCTCTAAAACCGTTGTTCTTGTCAGCCTCACTCTTGATATTATCAACATTTATTAAATCTTGTTTTAGTTGAGCAAGACCATCATTGGCTGATAGTTTTTCGATACCTTTAGTAGAAGAATTAAGTCCAATCTTAGCAGCACTAATTAAATAATCTTTGCTTTGATTAGGAAACATTTTGACAAGTGAATTAAAGTTCTGTATTGAAACAGGATCAAGACCTGCAAGTTTTTGATCTACAAGGTTTGGTAGGTTGCTTGATGCAACATCTATGTCAAATAGACTTGTATATTTTTGCTTAGTCCAATTTTTTAATAATGGATCAACCATTAACGACCTTCTTGTTGAAATGACTCCACGAGTCTGCGATTCTGAGGTGTTGGGTCCATCATAAACATAGCACGTGCTATAAGAGCATTATTGTCAGGAGCATCAACTGGAGCAGGTAACTCTTCAGGTTTACGACCTGGTGTATTTCCAGGAGCACCATCAGTCATAGTAACTGGGTTTGGATTAACGGTATTTAAAAATGATGTGTCTACATTAGTAGCAACTGTATTTACTTTAGCAGGTGTTGCAACAGCAGAAGGTACTTCAGTAGATGCACCTGATGCTAAACTCTGTAATTGAGTTGCTTGGCTATAAGGTCCGCCAGTAGCATTCTGAATTTTTGCTTCTCTTTGAACTTTTGCCACTCTCTCAGAAATATTCTTATCAGTACGTTTAGAATCTGGCCCAACGCCACTTACAACTTCGCTCATTGACATAATATCTCCTACTTAGTAAATTGTGTTTTAATGTTTACGGGTCCACCGCACCATATGTTGTATTGAATTGCAACGTTAATTGCTTTTTTAGCGGCACTTGCCGCTTTAGCATGTGTTTTAGTTTCAGTATCTAATACTGATAGAGCACCAAGTGCTATAGAACCACCAGAACCTATGCCGTATAAACCTTTATCATCACGCATATAACCAAAATCATCACTAACTTGGTATATCTTGCCGTTAAAACAGATTAAAGCGTCCCAACCAGCGTCATCATCTTTGTTATTCTTAGGATTAGGGTCATAACCTGCCTCTGTAAGCACTTGTCTTATAGAAGGAAGCACCCTAATCATCATAAAACGATCTGGTTCCTGTGTTTTAATTACTTTAGGTGGTTGCCATAGGTTGTAAAGTATATCTCCAGCGTTTGCATCACCTGCAACTGCTACTAAATACTCGCCAACTTTAACTATCTTATCGCATCCTTTGGCTACATACGGTTTATCTGTGTAAGTAGTCATTGAGTCTGCACCCAATACAGCCCAACCATTGCCCTGAATACCAACTATTGCAGTCATTGTCCCCTACTTAACTATGCTTGTCCTTGTAAACCTGCCAAAATTGTCATTAGATCTGGTGCGCCTTGTTGTGGGGTTCCACCAGAAGCGGATCCAGGAGGGGCTGGGGACAGGGGAGCCTGCTCAACTGGGGCTTGTGAACCTGGTGGAACCATTCCAGACTGCGCCTGTGCCATTGCTTGCTCCTGCGGATTAGGTGCAGGAGGAGTAAATACGGCTAACGCAGCATTCTCTATACTTTCCCCATTGCGTGTACGTGAAATAATATCAGCAATATTCTTAATCATTGGTGATGGATCTTGTCCTTGAGCAGCCATAGCAGGAATTGCTTGTGCAGTTGCTGTAATAGCAGCACTCAAGTTAGCACGCATTTTTTCAATTTCAATTTTTTGTTCTTCCATTGAAACATTTACTGACCAAGGAAGTTCTCTACGGATAAAATCCTTAGATACTAACTCAGCACCTAATGCTTGCAGAGAGAAAATTAGAGCGCGTGAAGGGTCAAGACCAGCCATCAATCCATAGCGTACTTCAATTGAAGAGTCGCCCTTGATGTCTTTGCTTGGTGTGTACTTTAACTCGTACGGAGTACCCTGTGCTATACCTCTAACTGATTTCTCTACATTAAACACCATCTCGTCAACTTCAAAGCAAGCCTTAATGACTTCTTCAAAAGTTTCAGCGAGAATCGTTTGCCCAGCCTTGATTTGTGAATCAAAGGCTCCTAGAAGCGCTTGAACACCTTGACCAGTGATAACACTTGCGTCAATTGTTCCTGATCTACCTTCTGGATAACGAGCACCAAGACGCATTTCAGATTGAAGCGCGGCTTGCTCTTGGAAGGCAGCACTAGGTATGTCAAGTTGTACTCGACCTACGCCTTGCGGTTGGGCTGTACGAATAATCGCATCAGGACCCATAGGCAAATCTATAACATCAGTAGGAACAACTAGAGGTGCTTGAATAGCCTTCTCTGCTGCTTCCATACTAAGGTTAGCAAAACGTGCTCTTGCTAATTGTACATATAAAACATCGTCGAACTGTCCACGAGGTTCTTCATCTATGCCAGGTTTACGAGCAACGTAAACAAGCATTTTACCCATAGGGTTCTTTGCTTCATTTAATATTAAGTTACCACGACTAGGTACGTAAAGAACAACATTATTTCTATCTGTATAGCGGATAAGTTCCACAATAGCATTGGTATTTTGGTTATAGCCAAGTTGACCAAGTATTGCACCAGCATATTCAGGATATTCATTTGCTAACTCCCCAAGTGTTTTCATGTATCGTTTAGCGTATGCTACGCAACGGCCAAACCTATCAAACTCAGGATAAGCACCAATTGGATCTTCTACTCTAATACGAGGAAGTTGTGATTCAAAATCTAATTCAACATGGATAGGTAAGAATCCATAAGTAAAGTACCAGTCAGCACCCCAGTACATTTGTGACTGTAAACGTGAATGATAAACATAGTTATTAGCAATCATGCCACGCTTATCAGCAAATGTTCTAGCACGATCTGATACTGTGTTAGTTGTAGAACAGTTAAATGATGGAAGAGGAGCAAGTACCTCTGCAAGGTCACGGGCTGCAACATCAACAAAGTTAGCAACCATCGCTGAATTCATTCCCTCTGGGAATAAGTCAGGAAATACTTCGGTCATCTTACCTTTGCGAACAGCAAGGATATCTGCCATACGAGCATCTCTTGAAGAGTATCGTAATTTTAGATTATCAACGCGTTGCGCAATAGTCTCAATATTAACTGCCATTAGTTTCCTATTCGTAACTGGACATCTCGTAGTCGTTTACATTTACAGTAAATCGATGATCGAGTTGCTTTCGAGTAGCCCATCTATTTTTAATGTGGGTCTGATTTATATTTCCATTATTAACTATTTCACGTGCTCTTAGTTCACAGAACCATAAAGCCATAACGCAGTCAGTGGGACCACGAGTATCAGGTTTCCAAGTAATCAATTGCTGTATTAAAGCCTTGATGCCTTCAGAGCCTTCCTGAGAAGGAAGTTCTATTAGGTTATTATCCTGATGTAGGTTATTTCGCATAGTGCCAAATAGACCTGACATAGCGGCTACACCAAAAGATGTGTCCCACTTGTTCTTACCTGTGAATTGACTTGAGAATCTAATGCCTCTAGAGGCTAGGTATGAGTTTAGATCTGCGTCTAAGGCGTAAGCCTTCTGATGAGCATTAGTCTCAATTCTTAGTTCTTGAGGATTGTACTTAGTACACCAGTCCTCAATTAACTCTTGTATCTTTGCAGGTGTTGGATCTTTCATATTCTCAACATCTAGCACATACCGTTTACGTGTCATACGATCTACGGTCATAATTACTGCTGCAGTTCTACCACTCATTGCTGGGTCTAATCCCATAATGGTGTAATAAGAACCTGGTTCTTTAGGGTGTCCTGGAACTCCTGGTCTTAACGGTCCCCGTTTGCGCATCCCGTTGATTGAACCTTGCACACAACCAGGGGAAAAAATAGAATCTTCTTGGATATCTTGCTGTTGATAAACCAAAGCCCAGGCAGAGGCTGATACTTCACTTCGACGCCTAAATAAAGCGGGGCCGTCCCATTTCGGGTATAACCCATTTTCATCAGGTTGTATCCCTTCTTCGGAGCCTTCCCAAGGTATATGGGACTTAGGCCATAATGTAACCCAGTCTTCAGGGTCATCTTCAAACTCAAGTACCGCTGGCATGTTCATATAGGTAAAAGGAGTTTTACCACCAGACCAATGCTCAGGGTTTCTTATCTCTCGGTAGAGATCATTTGCTGCAATTCGTGTTCCTACAATAAGTAACTTACCAGCATCACCAAGACGAGTAATAACCTCTCGTTGTAGCCAGAGTAGTTGCTTCTCCCACTCATGAGCGTTGGTAGTAGTCACAACGTCATCAAGGATAATTAGATCTGAACGAGCACCAGTGATCTGACCACCAATACCTAGAGCCTGTACAGTAGGATCCTTTTCGGTGGAGTCACGGGCTACGTAGATTCGATCAGCCTTCCAAGAATCTGAGTCCTCTTTCCAACCACCAGCGCTGCCATAGATGGCTTGCATCTTAGACCAGCGTTCATGATTGAGTCTTTGCTTTATAGAGTACAGGTACTCCTTAGCACGTTCTTGGGTTTTAGAGACAATGGTAATTTTAACATTCGGATTCATCGCTATCCGATATACACAGTAGTTGACTGTGATGACTGTAGACTTAGCGTGCTCAGGTGGCACATTGATTAGAAGTCTTTTAGATGAGGCTGGCTCATAGACCATAGCATCATGCAGCCATGAAGGAGTTCTACCTTCAAGGATATCAATCCAGTTCTGATGATGGGGGAAGATTGGGCTATCTAAGAACTCTCTTGAGAACTCCTCAAAGCCTATCTTAAACTTAGCATCCCCTGAAACTATGGATAGGGCTTTCTGGCCTTCATCCTTTGCTCGCTCAAGTTCAGCCATGAACTTAGAGTCTTTCTTCCAGTCCTTCAGGACATCTGGTTTGCGACCAGCCCTGACAATGGCATCTTGAATGGATAGACCTTGCCTAGCATAATCAATAACCTTGGCCTTGGCCTCACGTAGGGCTACAACGCTGTGGTGTTCTCCACCCGCTTTAAACCCCATATATAACCTCCATTAAAGATCCCCCTTCGTTCGGCGCCTCTAGGCGCCTCACTACCCCCTAAACGAGGAGCGCAATAAGCGCTCCGAGAAACTCGCTATTTACTTCACGCTCGTTTACGGTTACATATATACTAACCCGTTCAACTAGGGTAAACCGAACGCACTATGTTTGAAAGTAGTATAAATTACTGACTTCATATGATGCCAAAAAAATTAGAACTGATAGTGTATACATCCGCCGCAGGCGGATTAAAGCACTGGGGTCGCGTTAGCGACACCTTGTGCGCCCGATAAGAGCGCGTAAGCGCCTTATCCCCCGAGCGCCGAAGGCGCGAGGCGAATTTTTCGGGCATTAAATAAGCCCCCCACGCGTGGCTCGCGTAGAGGGCTCGGTTTGTGTCGGTGGACTATCTGCTCGCGCTTAGTGCTTGCAATAGTTGAGCGATTATCGCGCTGTTATCCAAGCCTTCAATTTTCACGCTGTCGGTCTTGCGTGATTTCTTTGGGGATTTAGTTGCAAGGATTTCCTTTGCTTCCGCGCTGTCCGCATCATGCCATTGCTCACGCTTGGTTTTCTGTGTGGCTGGCTTCTTGTTATCAACTGCAACAAGTGAGCAGAATTTCAGGAAGGCGCTCATAGTTTGCGCTTCTGCTTGCTCGGTGGTTTCCTCGTCTAATGACTCGGCTAGTTTGGCGATAGACGCGCTTGCCATATTTAGGCGTGATGATGCTGAGCCTGTCTTGGATAGTGCAGACTCAAGGCGATTTGCTACGGATTTTTTTGCTTCGCTTGTGAAGTTCCAAGCGTCTAACATGTTTGAGATTTCTTGCTTGTTCATTTTGTCCTTCTTTCGTTTAGGTTCCTGTCGAGGTTTCGACATTGAGATAACTTTATCGAACTATCGAAGGAAGGTCAAATACCCCACCAAATTGAGCGTGAATTGGTGTCTATTTCGAACATCTGTTCGAGGTTATTCGGTGGTTTGTGTTGGTGATTATCCCGACAAGCGCCAAGCGTAAGTCCGAAATGCCCGATTTTACGGATACGCCAGAGCGCACACGTGCTACATATCTTGCTGTTACGTACGTACATACAGGCGGAATCTTGCACGCACACGCACTACATACCTCGCTGTTACACGCACACACTACGTACCTACAACTCGTTTGTGAACCAAATCCTTATCCCAATTTCCTTACATACATACAGGTTTCTTTCTTTCTTTGGGGCTTTTTGAAGCCAATTTTGGGCTGTGGTATAGTTGATTTTGGTGGTCAAGGAAGCCATCAAGATATCTCTCTCGAGTGTTTACAGGGTTACTTTCATTTCCCTCTCCTTCACTCGGGAGAGTTTCTTACATCTAACGAGAGGAAACATCATGTACATAGAGGTAACAGACGCAATAGCGATAACTATTGCATTGACTACCAGCATTACGCTGATAATCACTACCGCTATCAGGAACGCCAAACTCACACGTTACATACGTGAGATGAACGAAGGAAGGAAGTAATCATGCCTAACACACAGGTACCCCCTGAGGTAGGGGAAGGTACCTTATCCGCGTATTACTCAGAGGTTAGCACCCATGAGTGGTACCAACAACTCACACCCGAACAGCAATTTGGGCTTGACTCGTTGCGTATTAGCAAGCCATTATGGGGCGTGTGTGAGTGTGGTCGTGGAAGCAAGTTATACGCTTACACGTACAAGATAGGCGACAGGGATATAGTCGGAGAAACTCGTTGCTTACGTTGCACACGAAATCGTGTGATTACTGGGCTTTCGATTTGGTACGATTACTGGCACACTAATCACACACATCTTACAGGTGGTGAGATAGAGGAAATAATTATGCCTGAACGCTACTTCCCACCAGCCACAGATGAGCGCCATGCGTGTGGTAATTGCGACCAACTCATTTACGAGCCAAACGATATCAACGTAATGGCACGTAACACACAATGGGTGGAAGCGACAAACCACGTAGGCGAAGCAGTTAGAGCACACCCACGCTGTACCTTTGAGTGTGCGTGTGGAACTACCTTCCTCACTCGTGGTAGCAATTCCAGTTATGTAGATAGAACGCTTACATGTGAAACTTGCGTAGAGGAACTACTCAACGCAGAGGAAATCACACAATGTGAGCATTGTTCGAACTACACGACAGATATTCATTGGTCAGACCAGCGCAACGTAGAGTTGTGTGAGAGTTGCTTCAATGATTCGTGGGAGTGTAACGAGTGTGGCTACGAGATAACAGAAGGCTACGACCACGAGTGTTATCGTGAGGAAAACAGTATCATCTATCAGTACTCATACAAGCCCGACCCACAGTTTTTCGGGAATGATGATTACTACTTCGGCTTGGAGTTAGAGGTCGAGGACGCACACGAGTGGGGCTGTGAAAATGGCGCTCAAATCGTGGTAGATGAACTCGGTGGTCGTGTGTACTGCAAGAGTGATGGTTCACTAAATGACGGCTTCGAGATAGTAACTCACCCTCACTCGTTCCAAGCACTCAAGACGCTTGACTTACGTGTCTTGGATACATTACGCAGGAAGGGCTTCCGTTCATGGGATACTTCAACATGTGGCTTACATGTACACATCTCACGTACAGCCTTCCGCAAAAATGGTAAGCGTGATGAGGCACACGAACTACGCTTCCAAAAACTCATATACGACAATGGTGTGCATGTACGTGCAATAGCAGGACGTAGCAGTTCCTATGCACGCTTCAACGATAAAGGCAAACTCGTACCTAAAGTCAAGTACGGACAGACGGCAGATAGGTATGAGGCTATCAACGTACAGAACGACCATACGCTAGAGGTTAGAGTGTTCCGTGGTTCACTCAAGCCTGAACGTGTGTTATCAGCCGTAGAGTTTCTACACTCCGCGGTAGAGTACACACGTAACATGAAAGTAAATCCAAAGGACAACCAGTTATCTTGGGTACGCTTCATGGCTTACGTGCTAGACAACAAAGAAAAATATCAAAACTTTGCGCAAATCGCGTTAAAGAATCTCGATAATCCGAGAGATACACAGATGAACGAGGAGGACAACTGATGTGTATGTTATGTGTGGTTCCACCCAATGTACTACCTTCGCGTGATAAGTTAACTTATTCCGCGATAAATAATCCTGACGGCTTCGGCTTTGCGATAGTAGTTTCCAGCGAGAGGCGCATTATCGTTGAGCACACAATGGACGCAGACGAGGCGGTTAATCGCTTTCTCGAAATGCGTGCTAAGTATCCTGATGACTACGCCTTATGGCACGCAAGATACGCTACTCATGGTTCAACTACCTTGAACAACTGCCACCCGTTTTACGTGGTAGATGAGCAAACTGTACTGGCACACAATGGCGTGTTACCTGTTGATATTCCAGCAGGTGATACACGTTCAGATACACGCATATTTACGGAAGATGTCCTTGCGCAAATGGGCGGTGTTAAAGCCTTAGATAATCCTCACATGTACAACATGATAGAGGAATACACGTCAGGCTCTAAGTTGTGCGTACTCACAGTTGACCCTCGTGCTGACTATCAGATGTATTTGATACACGCAGACAAGGGTAGCGAGGACGAGAGCAAGGTGTGGTGGTCTAACGACAGTTGCAAGGCAGACTACGGCACACGCTGGACGTCTGCTCGTTCATACGACAGTTTCTATCCCCCTTACATGTACGACTCATACGACCTAAGCGCAGGCACAGAAGGTGTGTTCCAATGCGTGGCTTGCATGGCGTACTTAGATGAGGACAGGCTAGAAAAGGACGCGATATGTCCAATGTGTAATACGTGCCAATGGTGTGATATGGATACCGATACCTGCATGTGCTACAAGCCAGCAAAGAAAACGCAAGAGCAAACTATACACGAGGCATGGGGGTTAGCATGAAACGTATAGCCAAACACCCACCACTCAAGGCACACGCTTACATGGCTGAGATGTGCTACAAGCATTACCTAATCGCACTCAATGAGCGTGATATGGTAACCGCAAACATGTGGCTACTCAAGGCTAACACCTATCGTGAGAAGGCTGGTCAGATAGGACACGAACAGGAGTTATCTAATGCGAACAACTAAGTGCATAGATACACGCTGTTACAAGTGTGATGTACCGATATGGGTACCCACACATGATTACAACGAGGAACGAAACTATTGCTACGCATGTGGCATGGTCAAACTAAGTGTGCTACTTGAGCACGCAGGAAGGAACTCAAATGAATAACTCACCCGAGTTCAAGAATAAAGCGCTGTGTGCTGGCGACTCACGTCCAAACGATTGGTTCCCTGAGTTCACGAAAGACCTCATGGCTATGCGTGTAGATGTGCGTAATAGATACTCATACACACCTAGTGCCTTGCGTGCTAGAAGTATCTGCCTAAATTGTCCTGCGTATGATGAGTGTTTAGAATACTCGTTACAATGGACAGACCTCGAGGGTATATGGGCAAACCTAGATACCTATGAGCGTAGAGAGTATCAACGTGAGAGAGGTATCAAGACTACAAGTCTAACTTTCTCATACGATAATCCGCTTGATATACAACGTCCACAACCACAGGAAAGCGAGTGGGAAAATGAACTACAATGATGAGTTCACACAAGAAACTGTGTGGGAACAATTACGCATGATAGCGTGGCTATCCTTCGCTACGCTAGGCATACTAACCATGATACTATCGGTGGCGCTATGAAGTGTCGCTATTGTGGTAACTTACGTGATGCTGGCATACAAGATAATATCCCTGCGTGCCATGCGTGCTACTGTAAGAGAGGTGGAGTAAATGAGTGAACTACACACGTATCGTATAAAGGCTAGGTGTATGGTAGACTTATACCAATACGTAACAAGTGATGATGTGGATAGGGCTATTGAGTTAGCCCTTGACGCACACAATGAGTGGCAAGTAGAAACCCTAGATGACGCTGAGGTTAAGCGTGTACTACAAATCGAGAGGATAAACTAATGGCTGAAAAATACGTATTGCGTGTAGAATTAACTACGCGTGATGATGTACACTTCGAAAGCGTATGTAACGTGCAAAACCTGTTAGACCATAAACTACGCTTTTACTTTGATGTAAAATCTGCTGAGATAAAGCAAGTGGTATCCGCCTAATACCACGCACACGAATCCCTCACACGAGTCCTTCCGTGTGGGGGATTTTTTAATGCCTATTTTTAATCACACATACACACGTACATTACGTGTACACACGCGAACTACGCGTGGAAAAGTTTGTGTTGGTCCTCTCCATACATCGCTGTCACACGGAACATGGTGAGTTGGCACAGACAAGCGCTACTTAATGCGTCAATTAAATCTTTATCTTGCGATTTAACCCACTCATTGTTCATCAAGTATTTCTGTATCGTCTGGAACGCTATCGCTATCTCCCGCGGTGATATCAGTTCCTTGTTCATTTATCTCCTCTTCCGTGTAATCTCTTTCCTTACGTGGATAATTACCACCCAAGAAGTTTAGCATATTCTTCAATGCTCTGTTTACACGCATACGTACCGCGTCCTGAGATATAGATAATTCAGAGGCTATCACCGCTAATTCAAATCCACTCGCGTAACGCAAGATTATCATATCTTGCTGTTCCTTGCTTAATTTACTTATGGCTTTCTCGATATCTGAGCATATTGCAGGCCAGTTATTACCCTCAGAAGCGATCTTTTTTACGTTAGTCACGCTTAAATCATTCATCGCTGGTGCTTCTCTGTTGCCTGTTAAAACAGCAGGAAGTAGCGATTCTAGCATGTTTTTATCGTAGTAGTAGTTATCCTCTACACGATAGCCAACTGAGTTAGCCTTTTCTTTTTGACAGTAATCCTTTGCTGCATTACGTAAGGATCTGGCAACGAGTTTGACTGATTGTTTTTTATCATATATCTCATGCCAATATTTAACTTTGTTTGGGTGAGAGAGGAACCATACCCATAACTCTTGACGTAAGTCATCAATATCAACCATGCGATATTTGCGTGAGAATTCGTATGCAATAGAAGCAACGACACCTTCGTAGTCTTCAATGAATCTCTTTACCATCGCCATGTCTTGCCCTCAACCGTAAAACTATTTTTGATGATAGGTACGATTTGGGGCGTCACGTTTTTTCCATCCACATGCAAGATTCCAAACCCTTGCTGCCAAGTGAATAGTCCTGCCTTGATGTATTTGGCTTGTCTAATATTCATTAGATGTCCGACTTCCATACCCCATACAGCACGAGATCCATTAGCCCATGCTTGAGTGTAATGTGCCAAGCCCATACGGTGAGTGTGTCCACACACTACGGACATGCCGCTTCTTTTCGCAAGTCCAAGTGCTGTAGCCCCTGCTGTTGGTTGTACGTTACCTTCATCTCCATGCATAAGTAACCAACCTGGTGCTATCTCTACAGGTCCATGATAATACGTGATACCAAGTTCATCTAACTTTAGAAACTTTTCAATTTCCAACTCTGGTAATCCTAAGAATCCAGGCGCAGATGAACGTATCTTATTGAACAACCTATCTGAATGGTTGCTACGTACAATAGTATCAACAGTTAATTCTTCCAATAACTTAACGGTTGTATCTCTGTCTTTACCTATTGATCTTTCCCATTCAAGTTCAGTACCCTTTGCCCAACGACTGATACTTTGAAAATCTATTTCATCTCCAACCGATACTACTGAATCAGGTTGATAGGCATAGATGAATTTTTTGACGGCTTTAACTGCATCTACGTCGTGGAACGGGGACTGTAAATCTGAGATCACGACAATTGCTTTGCTCATTTTCCTTTTGCTCGTCTCTTATTCTCTAGTCCTACGTTTTTCTTCTTAGACAAGACCCGTAGGTTGGATATCTTGTCGTTACCTTTACGTCCACCATTATCTTTATGGTCAACCTCTTGGTTACGTTTTAACTTCTTACCAGTAGCCTTCTTGTAATCAAGACGTGCTTTATTGGTAGATGTAGTTTCAGTAGTTCCATCCTTTTTCTTACGTTTAATCACGTAGATAGGACGTCCACCGTTTTGTTTACTTCCTTTATATGGTCCAAATATTTTCATCCGCAATCACATCCTGATCCAAATTCAATGGAGCCGTCTCTATATAGGTAATCATCAATTGAAACATCTGTAAAGTCTGCTAGGTATTCCTCACATATGATGTTTAATTCAGATTGATTTAAGCAGTACCAGTCTGAGTTCTGGTCAATAGCAAGATGTATCCTGTAGAATACACGCATTAACCACTCAAATGGTTTAGCAATTATGTATCTAAGCATGTACATTATTTTTTATCCCATTTACCTTTCAGTACGAGCAATCCAATGATTGCATAGTTCGCCATGTCCTTGAAAGAATCTTCAATGGATTCATGTTGTGGATCTTTTCCACTATCAAACAAGTTGTTAATACGTGCTAACTTGTCATGCATACGAACCCTGAGTCCATTGATAGCACCACCTGGTGAATCGGATATATTCTTTGGCCCGTAATCCTTGTGCTTAGAGATAAGTAGATTAACTAAATCATCTACCTCTTGCCAAATTGCCAACTCAAAATCAGTTGGGTCTGGAATATCATTCCTCAGTTTTTTTATGTTCTTCATTTTTAAGCATCTCCTCTATACTCTCTACCATATCTAAGGCTATTTCCTTAGTTACCGCCTCGTTAACAAATTTATGGAAGGACTGATCTCCTTCTGAAGAGTTAACTAAGGCAAGTGATATTGATTGAACCAGCCTTAAGGCACAGTCGGCATGGTCATTTTGTAGTAATAAATTGATCTCTTGAAGAGCAGGGAATAGGTCAAGTGAGTATCTATTGCTTAGTCTAAGACCCCAAGTAAATGTGATATCACAGTGCTCTAAGAACAAGAAAATATCTTTGGTTTTGAAATCGCAATCTGCACACTCAAAACCTTTATCAGAAGGGATTAGTACTGTCATTGTGAGTTAGCCACCTTTTGTTTGAAGTAATCTGCGCCGTGCTTCAAATACATAGAGTTAACATCTTCGCCCTCTGGCATTTGAACAGTAACTACGTTGCCTAGTTCACGAGTCAATGACTTAGAAAAATCGTGACCAGCCTGATCTCCATCTGCAAACATGAATACCTTATCAAAGTCTGCTAATAATTTAGTGTAATGTTTCTTCCAGTTGTTCACTCCAGGGACCCCAACCGAATATAAACCACAAACATAATCCAACGTGATGGTGTCAATCTCACCCTCGCATATACAAATGTATGACGACGCTTTGAAAAACGCCCTTGTATTGAAGAGATGTGTGTTTGCACCAGCCAAGCCCATATACTTCGGTTCTTGCAAATCCATTGATCTGAACCTGAGGTCAACCACGCCCGTACGCGTAATATACGGAATAGAGAGACGATTTTCATATTGTTCATGCCCCGTAACTGGATCGAGCACGACGCCCAAGCCCACTCTCCGTGCTACTTCCAGAGTTATTCCCCGTTCTGCGAGGTAATCCTCCGCTTCGTGTATTGCTGCTGCGTAATATTTTGCTGCTTTGCCCAGTGATTCTCTCTGCAAACTTGACTGCTTCATAAAACTTTAGTCCTTCTCTGTCCATAATAATTCTGTAAGTGTCGCCTTTAACTTGGCAGGCGAAACAACAAAATACATTTTCTCTAGTACTGACTGTGGCTGATTTATGATTGTCGTCGTGGAAGGGACATCTGATGGATGACCATCCACTTCTTTCTGGTACTGTTGCTCCATAATGTTCTAGTATACCCTTAATTGGCAGGGCATCTACACGTTGTGACTTTCTTGATCCATTGGTCAAAATCTTCCACCACCCATGCTTGATTTATTCCTGCCATTCTACGTTTAATTATAACATAAGATGGCGGTACCTCGCTGATAGAACGCGCTGTGGCGTAATTCTTTGCTTCGACTACTGCTTCACTCCAGAACTCAGGCAACTTGAGTGCTTTAGTCGCCTTGAGTTCCAGGATATAAGTTTTACCATTGGCCATGACAACAATGTCGCCTTCGTCTTTAGCCCCTGCCTTAGTAAGCCTTTCGGCTACAACACTTTTAGAACGCAACCATTTTAATACAGTTGTTTCAAATAAAGATCCCTTGCGACCATTCTTGTTAGCCATTTAGTCTCTAATACCAACCCTTTCTATCATGATGTTTAAGCGCTAAAGTAGGCGTTTTATACCGCTTTTGGATATATTTGACACCTAAATCAACTTGCTTAGTTAGGGGTGTATCTTCAGGCATATTAAGCATTTGGGGTATGCCATACGCTGTTGACTTTGGGTTATTTGCTGTGTAATCCCAGCGAGATTCCCTAGTCCAAAGAGTAAGTAATGCTTGCCACTCTTTGTTATTCCAACCTACTTGCTTTGCTTTTAATTGACCATATCTTTTAGCAAGTTTCTTGCTTTGGCTAATTGTTAAATTAACCTCATGGCAAATTGGTTTCATAGGTATTATTGCTGCCACACTTGCATAAGCACTCTGTGGCCAAAAGCCTGCAATAACTACGAAACACATAGTTATATATCTTAGGTTGTTTTTCTTCATAGTCTCTCCTCTGTTGGGGCTGTTGCCTTTGTCCCGCAGACAGCGCACTCCATGTCGATAAAGTATGAACTTATTGTATCACTATCGTCGTCCCATTCGACGAGTAGTTTCCAGACAAAAGAACCACATGGGCAAACCTTAGTAGGTTCACCACGTACATCCATGGCTTCTTTATAGTCTGGGTTTAATTCCCAGATATCCTTAGCACTCATATTCTTTCAGGAATATCGGAAACTTCCATCACTTCTGGATTAAATTGTAGCCAGAACGAAGTATCTCCAGTTGGATCTGCTTTACCGTATCTGTTTTTAACAGGCGCTATTGCAATATATCCAGGAGCATTAGTTCCAACGGTACATATCAAGGCTGGTAATTGTGCAACCATTCCTTGCAACGCTGATCTAGGTTGGCATGGATTGCCAGGGTAAGATTCCTTCGTATGATGAAGGATAAGAACTGCAGCATTGGTATCTCTTGCGAGATATTTCAGTTCTTTAATTGTAGAACGCATTCCTGCGAACTCTTCACCACCATCGTTAGCGATATCCATTAGGTTATCTACTACGATTAAGGTTGGTGGACAACCCCATAGTTCCTCAAAAGCAGATACTTCTAGATCTAAATCAACCAAAGTAGGGGCTGATTCAAATGACCAGAAGATATGTCCTGAGTTTTCGTTGATTACTTTTCTTGATTCATCAACATTTTCTATGAGCATCTGTTCAGCCACGGACTGTGTTTGACCAGAAATCATTGATAACAGACGCATAGCCATTGTATGAGCATTAGTATCTGCACTTATATAAAGCGTTGGCACTTTTGATCTAAGAGCAATCGCAAGGGCAAGTGTTGACTTACCTGCCCCTGGAGTGCCAGCAATCATAGATACTTCTGCCCGTCTAATGACAATTTTATTGACATCAAAGGTACGAAATACCGTTGGTAATGGTTCACCACCGATATCTTTACTACCTACTGCACGGGCTAAAGTTCTCATGTTTTAGAATGAAGTCCATTCTGCATCACTGCGACGAATCCATACTGGTTCGCATTGATCTGGTGTTCCCTTTGGTGAAGGACACATAAATGCCTTCCAAGGCCCCTTAGCACCAGCGCCAGTACGTTTAGTCATTTCACCATGTTTACAAGACCGTCCTGATGGACCAGTACTTGGGGTGAAAGTTTGTGTTGGACTCGATACAGGTTTGGCACCTAGTCCTTGTGCAAGGTTGGCAACCGCTGACTCTATAGTCGTTGGTGCTCCCTCTACAGATGACGCCATGGTTGAGATTAAATTCTCAGCCCCAATGTCACCCAATATATGAGTCAAGTTTTGCTTGAACTCATCGGCTGTGTCTCCTGCGATCACAAATATGCGACCATCATTCAACTTAGAACTAACTTGGAAGTTAGCATTAGCCATGTTGTTTCTCCTTTTCCGTGTATTTTCCGTTCATAAACTTACAGTACGATAGTACACCACAACGTCCACAGTTGCTTAGATTAGGTAAAAATATCTTAGCCTTACGTGCTCTGTCAAACTCAGTATAGATCTCTTCTACTTCTTCAGTAGCAAGATGTTCCAAATTCCAAGTAGTTACATGACCAGTGCGTGCATCCCAAAAACCTGCTTTGTTCACTTCAAGGCCATCCATTTTGCGCAAAGCCCACGCATAAGTAGCAAGTTGAAGTGGGTGTCTTTGGGATGACGCCCCTGTCTTAATATCTAAAAGGACTACATTACCATCATAATCGGTCATCACTCGATCAATGGCCATCTTAACAACAGTATCTACGAGAGGCACTTCATACTGTTTTTCAATGTAATCCTTATAGATATTCCACCCGTTGGAACGGAACTCTATCCAACGATCTAGCATCCATAAGCCTTCGCCATACCACCAAGACATGTCTTCTCTCTTGATGTACTCCCAAGAAAGCATGTCTCCATGTAGTTCTTCATCTTCTTTTACTTGTTCAAACCAAGCATTATTCCAAATAGTTTCGGCTACTCCAGGATTTAAATCATACATCTCGGTAGCCCTATGGACAGCAGACCCACCTGTAAACCAAACAGCATGTTTCTCAGGTACGCCTTGTAATTTAGTTAGATTGTACTTCCATCCACACTCTTGATAAGTACCTAGAGCGGAATAGGATATATGTTTAGGTAATTCGTTCATGGTGTAACCCTACTACACCCTATTTGCTTGGCGCAAATCGACACCCTTGCCTGAACCCTGAAATTAAGAAATGCCCCCCTACCCCCCATAAAAATTATGGTTGGTCAGGGAGGCTGGTTAGGCTTTTGCCGTCACCCGTCAATTGAAGTTTCTGCCCCACGGTTTCCCGCATGGGTAATATATATCAAAATTATAAGTCGCGCAAAACAACAAAAAGCCCCCTGTCCTAAGGTAATTACCCTAGGTAGGGGGACTTCATGTCTTAAAACGGCCTTTAAAGGCTAATTAGGGGTATTACTTGGACCCTAAGCCGTACTCTTTTTCTGTCTTATCTGCCCATTTAGCCAGAGGTGCGGCTAGAGCACCGATAAGGATAGCCTGTTCTGGTGCAAGATCAGCAGCAAGTGCTAATCCCATTGTAACTGCTGATGCTAGAACAGCACGTAGGTAAGACTTTACTGCAGCCTTAGTTTTCTTGCTCTTCAATTTAGCAATTAGATCTTTCATATCCATCCTTTAAGGGCGTGCAACGCCCATGACTAGGGAGTAGGCACGTTTCCTAAGATACACACCATCTCCATTTGATTGACTACCTCTGTTGCCACTTGAGGTATTACCCTCATAGACCTTAAGGTATTTTTTTCCATCGTTGCTAGCGCATATCCCAACATGGTCAGGTTGTGCGTCATCATCGAATTGGAAGAATACTATATCACCAGGTTGAGCCTTGCCAACTGGGACTAACTTGCCTTTCTTACTAAACCACTTGAGACCTGCGTCACATGAGGCAAATCCTTTAGGGGTCTGTGCTGCAACTTTGTCTACTATCCCCGCCTTATCAAAGCACCAAGATACGAACATGGCACACCAAGGATTAAAGTTTAACCCGTACCACTTGCCATACATGTTATCGTTTCTTTTTCCTACCTCAGTATATCCAACCTGAGACTTGGCTATATTAACTACGTTACTCAACTTTTATTCCTTTTTCTAACAACATAAGGTGTAATACATTTACCTTATCTGGTCTAAATCCTGACCAGTGAAACTTATCATATACAACCACAGGTGCTTGCTTATAGCCTAGATCTGCCACAATTTTAGCGGACTGTAAATCTAAACTCATATCAACAACTGAGTACTCAATTTTATATTTATCTAAATACTTCTTAGTCATATCACATTGAATACAATTTGGTAATATGTAAACTGTTACTGTCATACCTACCCCCTATTTTTTTTCGATCAGTATATCATACAGCCTATCTACTTTTTGTTCCAGTCGATTAACCTGGTCCTTGACACTTGACCCCCCATTGGGACGAAGTTCAGACAGATAATGTTTTACTAAGTGTCTAACTCCTATGGCCAATACTCCAACTAATGTGGTTACGGATACTAAAAACCCAGCCCAGTCTATCGCTGCCATTATAAGACCGTTCTAACTGTTATAGTTAATAGACCACCAAATCCATCATAACGAGCACTAGGTGGTGTCTTACGCATAAATGATACTTTTTCTACCAAGGCTTGAACCCTTTCTCCAGTTGTGAAGTCTTGTACGTTAATAATATCTCCAGCGGCTTCAATGTCTTCTAACTTTTGGATACGCTCCCATGCACGGCCTTCATATCCAGCCAGTACATTATATCTATCGGTTTCCACGTCATAACACCAAACTGGGAACTGAATCAACCGTTGGCGTTTAGTTGCTGGAAGAGATTTTGCCTGATAGCCCTTAAAAGTTGGGCCAAGACTGGTATTGCTTGCGCTACGTGAGAGCGTAAATCTATATGATATATATTCTTGTGGTCCATCAGGGCTGTTTGTAGCAGCCTCAGGAGTACCAATAGAAGCATTATAAGTGATAATTGCATAAGGACTATTGTTAGCATCAACAGTTGCTATATCCATAGCACCATTAGTGAAGGTACCACGAGCACGAATAAACTTGTAGTTCTTAGGCTCTAGTGTTCCATAACGGATACCACCTGTAGTTAGATATCCATTAGGCACTAAAGCACCAGTAGACTCTTGATAATTAAATCCTGTTAGTCTTACAGAACCTGCAGGAGATACTGCGGTAGTTGTAACTGTAGCAGTAGTTCCTACGGTATAGGTAAAGGTAGTTGTAGTTGGTACACCAGTTACTAAAAACTCTCCATCAAATGGAGCACTTGCACCCTCTATATGGACTCTTTCACCTACTAATAAACCATGAGCAGATGCTGTAGTTAAAGTAGCAGTTGTACCGCTTTGGGCTTTAAATGTGACTCCACCATCTACTGCTGTAGCAGAGGTAACAAAATTAATACGATCACTACTTCCAATAAATGTTACTGCAGTAGTATAATGAGGTTTAGACAATGTATATTCTAAGTCATTAGCGTAAGCAAATCTTAATGATTCACCCTCGATACTTGTACTTAGGTCAATGCGAATAAGCCCAGCATTTGAACCTATTGCAGTAGCACACCATACAAATCTGTCACGAGCAGCAAAGTCATATACTGGTTGGCTAGTTTCAACAATAAGTGGTCCATAATTAATAGATCCATCTTGGTCATTAATAATAGCAACACGGATACCTTTATTAGTACCAATTATCATATATCCAAGATAGTAGTATATTTTATATACGATTTCTCCTGGTGGGAATTCAGCGGCTACAATAGCCTGACTTAATGTAGGCATAGAACCAGATGTACTACTTAATGTATACTTCTGAATAGTTGAATGAAGACCAGAATAACCAGATGTATAAATAGCAGGACCAGAGGCTGCAACGCTGGTATAAATATAATTAGTGTTAGGATTTGTATATGCTGCTGTAGGTAATGAAGAAGCATTAGTTGCCATTTCATACACAGCGTTATTAGCACATAGAATAATACGATCTTTTACAAACTCCATAACAGCATTAGTTACTGTAATGCTAGGGTGAGTAAATAAGTTTGTAGCAGCAGTTGTATAATCTAATGTAAGTGCTTTTTTATCTAACTTTAACTTACCACTAGATGGATCATTAGAAATCCAATAAGCATTTACGCCATCATTACATACCGCATAGGCTATATTAGCACCATCTAAGAAGTGTGTAACGTTTCCAGAAGCATCAATTTTATCAATATCGTATTGGTCCCAAAGAAGTACACCCTCATGATTATTCCATTTAATAGGGCTTACAGATTGAAATGGACGACCATTAGTTTGTAGAGCACCAGTTGTATTATGTCCTTGGGAGACATCCTTAAGTAAAGATACCTGTCCCTTGTTCCATACATTTAAACCACGAGAGTCAGCAAAACGATATGCTGTAGATTCTCCTGAAGTCGGATCATAAAATCTAATACCAGCACCACCATGAAATGATGATTGAGAACGAATCCACCAACCAGTTAGAGATTGCTCTCCTGGTTCTTTAGAGTTATCAAACTGATCTTTACGATAAGGAGCAGTCTCTCTTTGGTATGGATTAACATCTGTAGGTGCAAGGATAAATGGTTCGCCACCAATAGCAACGTCAAAGTCTTCTGCGTTGTTTATCCAGAAACCAGCAATACCAGGGTTACCAACATTAACGGGTAACCCCTCGGTAATATCACGACCTGCCACAGTGCTCCTTAAAAGTTAGAAAAGTTTATTACTTAGATAGTGCTGAAATTTCAGCGTCAGTTAAACCTAATGCTTTTAACTTAGAGTTAGCAGATGCTTTTGCTGCAGCATTGGCTACTGCCTCTGCCTCTTTTGCTGTTAACTCTGCTGCTAATTTTGCAGCCCCAGCCTCACGTTCTGCGATTTCCGCTGCGGTTAGTTCAACCTCAGTAGTAATTCCTGTAGAACAGTCTACGATTAATTTATTTGGCATTGTTTTCCTTTCGTTATGCGTTAGATATTGCGTATAGATGTGCAGTGCTATATTGAGCAAGTGTGTACCCATTACTTACTAAAGTAATAGATGTAATAGCGGCAGTTTGCGCCCATAATGTTGAATAAAATCCTAATTCATTACCACCAGCAGTATTTCTTTCTACAACAGTATCAACTGATACACATTTGTAGTTAGAACCTGAGTAATTTGGAATATAAATTTCATTTGAACTAAACATATAATCACCACCGCTTCCGCCAGTATCATTAACTGAACCAACGTAAGGAGAGGTGGAGGTAAAACTTGATTTACTGGTACTGCTTGAAACAAAACCGATAGTACTAAAATTTGCAGATGAACCATTAAACCTAATGGAAAGGTCATTATATAAATCACCTTTATTTGTTCTACCCGTTACTTTTATTAATAAATCTGTATATCCTTGAGGTATGCTAGTAAACTCCATAGCAGAAGTGCCACCTGAACCTACCGTAATACTTGATATAAGTTGATGGGTTGCCATATTACACCGCCTTCTTTATTCCATATATACTAAAAGTCGAACCTGCTTGAAAATTAGTACCAGATTGAAATGCAATATTAATAGAGGTAATAGCAGAATTACTTCTCCACATTCCTACTATGGCATCTATGTCAGTATTAATATTATTAGACCTTGATACTAAAGTTTTATATACGTTAGTATTAGAATAATTTTGTATTTGTGTAATAATAGTCATAGGGGAACCAGTTACTGGATATCCTATTAAATGACCAATATAAGCAAAACTAGCATCACTACCCCTACCAGTACCAGTTGTTGAACCAGTACCATACATATAAGTAACTGAATAATTGCTCGTAGTATCCGAATTAAATCTAACTCTTGGAGAGTAGGATTGACTTGTAACACCTAAAATAGATGATACTAAAACTAAATCAGTATAAGTAGAATTTATAGAATTAAAAGTAACATCTGCCGCTGCGCTACCTAAAGTAGTACTAACTATTTTTTCATATGTACGTGCCATTATGAGTCCTTAATTCCGTATAGAGCAAATTCGGTATATGGTTCTAGTCCTGAAGTTAAGTCGCTAGCACAAGCAAACTTAATAGAAGTAATAGCATTAAATGAACGCCAAGTTCCAGAGGTAAATGCTAATTGACCTTTTTCTGAACCAGTATTATTAGTATCACAACCACCAATTGACCTAATTGTTTTATATTTATTAGTATTGGTATAGTCTAAAATATCTACTACTCCAGCACCCATCATTCCTGCTGCATAAAGTTTAGCAGGGAGATAAGATATAAGATTGGAAACCATTGCACCTGTAGCAGAACCTGCAGACAAAGTTCCTCCATCTGTTTGTATATAGTGCCAGTTGTAATTACCACCACTATCACCATTAAATTGTCCGTGTAGGTTAATTATATTATTTGCTGAATTATAACTACCTCTTGCTGTCCAGCGTACTTGTAAATGTTTATAGGTGTTAGGTATTGAAGTAAATTCAACACTTGATGCAGCACTACTAAGGGTCACAGTTGCTATTTGATAATATGAACCATACTCAATCGCAGGATTACCAGCCAAAAAACTAGAGTAGTTAGTTCTAGGTGTGGCTAATCCACCTGCACTAGAGAGTTTATATACACCCATATTAGGCTATCTCCACTCCTGAGATGTGGAAGTTAATTGTAGTTGCAGAGGCTAATCCCTTGATAGTCTGAGTAGCAGTCAAAGGTTGCTTAAGTTGAATAATAGTTGAGTCATTAGCACCAACAGTTACAGTCTTTGCAAGTACTACATCATTAAGTAGTAGTTCGTAAGTGCCAGAAGATGCTGCTGTATTGCTAATAACAATATCAGTTACTACAGTTGTAGTTGCTGAAGGTGTTGTGTATAGTGTTGTGCTTGATGTTGACGCTGCTCCTCTAAAGAGGATTTTTGAAGTTGTAGCCATTAGTTACTACCTTTCGTTATTGTTAGAGTGAATCCATTACGTCAGCGGTTGTTACTGCTGATAAATCTGGGGTTGGGATTGCGGCAATTGAAGTGTCTACATAAGATGTAGATGCCTTGGCGTTAATCTGAGTCTGAATAGAAGAAGACACGCCATCTAGGTATCCAAGTTCAGTTGCTGATACAGCAGATAATGCTGTTGCTGCGTTTGCTAGGTCTCTTGCTTTAGACATTATTTAACCACCAATCAATTCGTAGTTGCCACTTGTAAATGGCCGACCAATATTAGTATAAAGTTTTATTGAGTTAATAGGTTCTTCAACTTTGTAGTAGCCTTGAAGTTTTACATTTGCTGATTGGTTTTCATTTCTTTCTCTATACGCACCAAGACTATAAACAGAAGTATATCCTGGTTGTCTACAATTTGAAAAAGTGTATATCCAATAGTTACTACCGTTATCTTTATTAGGTTGATAACTTGCTTGACTTACTGGAAAAAGGTCAGCACTAGATGACCAACTTTGTTCAGATGCGCTAGGCTTATCTAATGCGTGTATGAATTCATAGACACCTCTTTCATTATTATTTAACCTCATATGATAATCTCCGTTAGCCGAAGATGTAGTAAAGGTTAGACCTTCAAATCTAAGTTGTAGGAAATCATACTTAGATAAACCAGTAATTTCTAAATATGGTAAATTAGTTAAACTACCAGAGGCAATTACTTGAATTCTTTTATCAGCAGTAGAAAACGGAAAAGTACCTAATGTCATACGTTGGACTCATCTCCAAATAGGCTAGCACTTAATGCTGATGTATCAGATGCAACTTTAACTACATCTCCAGCAGCCAATGTCATACCTATTGTGATAGTCTGTGTTTGGTTACTACCAATAGGTGTATCAGTGCATACAAAGTGTTTTGGAGCAAGTGATTCACCAGAAGGTTGAACAACTACTCTATAAGTACTTGCACCTGCATAAGCATTATTCATAGTTAAGGTAGATACAACAGCCCTCTTACCAGCAGGAACTGTATACAGAGTCTGTAATGCACCAGCAGGGATATTTCGAGTTATGGCAGAGGTTGAGTTAGTATCAAATCCATATTGTTTTTTATCATATGGTGATAATATTGCACCTAAACCAAATGATGGTTCAACAAATGTTGAGGCATATGTGGAATCTGTACCAAATACAATACCATCCCATACCCAGTTTCCACCACCATTTGTATATCCATAAACTGCTATTAGTGCTTGTGTAGCATTTGCAGGTGCTGTAAATGTGCCAGTGCTTCTTACCCAAGAACCAGTTCCATTATTACCATTTACTTCGTTAGCACTTAGATAAGTGTTACCGTTATACCACCAAACTCTAAATACTGTATAATCAAGATACGGGCCATCTTTCCAGTTACTCCAACCTGCATAATATGTAGTACCAGGAGTTACTGGTATTGAAGTACTTGAATCTGGCCAATCTGTTGTTGGTGTAACATTTTGAATGTCTCTACCACTACTTATACCTTGAGTAAGATATACATAACCAGAAGTATTACTTTGATTCCATCCTCCATAAGCAGTGGTAGTTCCACCAAATGGCGCAGTAACACCTGCGAATGGTGCGTTGCCTGCTGCTAAAGAAGTAAATCTAAAATTGTTTCCACCATTGGATGTATAAAATCCCCAAGGGCTTCCAGTTAAACCTCGGTAAACGCTGTTAGTGCTAACTGAAATTGCAGATGTTATAGGAACTGCTGAAAAGGACGGGTCCTTTATATAGTTTAATATAGTTGATGCTGTTGAAGGAGCAACTGTTGTTACTTGCCCCAGTACTTTGTATGCCATTTGTTATGCTCCCATCAAGAGGAATGTAGTAGGTGTAGGGTCTGTTGTTACGGATTCCCAAGATGCGGTAGTTCCGTTTGTTGATAAATATTTGCCAGCATTACCTGTTTGAGAAGGTACTTGGCTTACGGCTGCCCAACTTGTTGTTGAACCATCCGTTGTTAAGAATTCGCCAGTGTTTCCAGTCTGGCTAGGAAGTGGGTCATATGCTCCCCACTCCAATCCTGTTGCAGTTGCTGAGTTAGCCTTTAAGACATAACCATTTGTTCCCACCGTTAGTTTGCCTAAAGTATCTGCAGCGGTTCCCACAAGTAAGTCACCCTTAGCATCAAAGGCGCTTAATTGAATAGCAGTTGCTAATTCAAAGGATGTAAAGGTAATAACTTCAAGAACATCTCCAGAAGTAAGGGCTGATAGAGATGTAATACTTGTTCCGTTAGATGCTGTGTAATCGGTTGTACGAACAAGAAGTACACCATTTAAATATACTTGTTCTTTACCAGGAAGATAAGATAATGTTAAGCCATTAGCATCTGTTCCTGATAATGAGGTTTCTCCACCAGTAGCATTGAATCTATAACGATAAATTGCAGCGGTTGAAGAGATTGAACCCCACTCTGTACCTGTCCAAGCATACATCGCATTACTGGTTGAATCCCAATAAATAGCACCGATGATAAGAGTATTACCGTCATTATCTACTGACGGTGGGCTTATTTTAGCCCCTAGATATCTATCATCAAAGTTATCATAAGTTGTAGCAGCGGCAGCAGCGGAGGCTGCAGCAGCACTGGCAGAACCAGCAACAGCATCTACGTAAGCCTTTGTAGCAGCATCAGCATTACTTGTAGGAGTTCCAAGGTTAGTTACCTTGTGAGTATTGGCATCTAGATTACCTAGTAATTGACCAGTTGTTCTATTGACATAAGTACCTGAAAGGCTAACTGCACCTGTACTACCATCAACAGAAAGAACTGCATCTGTTGGAGTTAGTAACTCTTGCCAGTTACCTAATGTAGAGGCTGGAGTTGCTGTAAGAATAAATGATTTGTTAACATCTGTGCGAACTGCAACGTCACCAACCTGTGCGCTTAAAGCAAGCATATTGGCTTGTGAGTTAACTACAAATGTTTCAGAAATTGCAAGTGCTGGAAGGTGATGGGTAGGAACTAATCCATTTCCATCAAGTTCAGCAATACCATTTGCTATACCCTTTTGACCAGTAAGGTATCCTAGAGATACTGCATCTCCATTATCAACTGGATTAGCAAGGTTAGTAATCTTTTGGCTGTTTAAAGATACAGCAGCAGTAGGTGCTGCCATTTGGTCTAAACGAGATGTTCTTACCTGTGTATCAAAGTTAGAAATAGTTGATGCTGTCTGTGTGCCAGTATGGTTAGCACGGGCTAGTGGATCAGTTGCTAACTTACTTAATGCAATACCAGCAGAAGCGCTAATGTCAGAGTTATCAATAGTACCATCTACTAAATCAGCAGATGTAATAGTTCCACCAAGATTTAATTTAGTCTTAGCAATAGCAGCATCAGCAGCAATATCAGCGTTTACAATTGTACCGTCAAGGATTTTTGCTGAGGTAACTGCACCATCTGCAAGGTCTCCTGCAACAATAGTACCGTCTAGAATCTTAGCGGATGTAATAGCGCCATCTGCTATATCGCCAGCAACAATTGTGCCATCTGCTATCTTGGCAGAGGTAACCGCAGAATCCGCAAGTTTACCTGTTGTAACTGCAAGGTTAGCAATCTCTGATGTTCCTACTGCGTCTGCAGCAATCTTATCTGAAGTAACCGCATCGGCTGCAATACGAGAGTTAGTAACAGCCTCTTCTGCTATTTTAGCAGTTGTAACAGATGCATTATTAATTTTTCCTGTAGTAATAGCAGAGTCTGCGATATCACCAGTAGCAATAGTTCCATCAGCAATCTTGACTGATGTAATAACACCATCTCCTATTTTAACAGCAGTAACAGCGCCAGCGGAAATTTTATCACCAGTAACAGCACCTGCTTGAATCATGCTTGAGGAAATTCTATCTGTATCTGTAACCTCAACTACGTCAGCAATTACTAATCCGTGTGGGTTTGTAACATTTCTAATATGAGCATCAGCATCACGGAAGTCACGGCCAATAGCCATGTGACGAACTGCAGCACCTGCTGAGTGAGACTGGGCAGTTGATGAATCTACGTTTCTTTGAATAGTTAATGTATTACTGCCAGGCGCACTAGGAGCAATAACCTCTACAATTTCTTCAAGTGCTGTATCTGGATCAATAACTACTACAAATGTTTCACCAGCGGCTGGTGTAATTGTAGCAAGAAGTCCAGAAGCATTAACTACCGTCATGGTAGAAGCACTACTATTAAGTGCTGCTGCTAAAGTAGTTTCTTGGGATATGGATGAGTATAAGCGAATTGTCATTTAGTACCTCGTGTAGTGGATTCTGGTTGGGTAGACATCTCGGAGTTTTTCGGACTCTTCGGTTAATCTTTGATTATATAGAGCAAGTAAGAATCTAGCGGTTGATGCACCTGAACCGTATTGAATCTTGGTATCAGTTTGATCTGCCTCAGCAGATGTATATGTTAATCTACCTGGATCAATAAATGATGCTAGGCGATAAGCAGCACCGTATTGGATTACATCTTTACAAGAAGAAGGTAATCCAGTAACAGATTCAAATGTTGCACTAGATGCTGAAGCAGTTAATGTACTTGGCTTCTTAGTGTAGTATATTTGAATTGTACGACCAGGTGTTATTGCGTCATATACAGATAGGCTTTGTCCTGTTGTAAATGCTGTGGTATTGGCCATTGGGTCTTGACGCCATGACTTAACAGGTAACCACTCATTAGATGGACCAGTAACTGACCAGGTAACTGATAGTACTGTTTCAACATCAGCAGGTATTTGATAAGATGTCTTAGTAGCAACTAATGTAATTGTAGTAGTTCCTACAGCGAATAATTTAGGGAAGACTGCATCAATAGTATCGTTAATAGCCTTCTTAACAGTTAGTCTAGGAAATGATGGAGCAATAGTTACTTTAGTATTTTCAGTATGCGTAGCAGCAGTTGATCCGTTATAGCCACGACCATAAGGAGGAACTGTTGCAGTACTTGAAATACGATCATAAGTATCAATCCAGATTAATTCATCATCGATTTCAACAAGACCTTTGCCAATGTTACTTACACTTGCGAGGTTAAGCGTAGTAGATGAGGTGGTAATATTTCCAGTTAAATGTGTGGTTCTATCTTGACGTAAAGTATAACCTGATAGGTTTAATAATACTTCATCTACAAGATTGGCATAGGTCGTTGTCATTAAGAGGATATCCTTCTAAGGGCTTCTGTGGCTTCTAAGTCACTTGTTGAAGCAAGTAAATTACAAACACCGTTGATGTCTAAAAATGTCTTTGGATCTGTCTTGCCAGCCTTACGATTAAGAGCACCCTGAACATCTAAGTCAGTTGTACTAGCCCAAACATTGGCTGCTTCGTTATCGCCTTTATAGGCTAAGATAGCAGGGTAAGTACCGCCATTAGCAAGACGGTTTAATTCTGCACTAAATGTAGAACCTAAAGTTCCGACTGCCATGTTACTCCTTACTTACCTTGGTAGGCTTTTCTAAATGATGTACCGATCTTATCGGCAATTGAGTTCTTCTTAAAACCGTATTTATTAGTTGTCTTAGACTTAGGAGCATTAGAAGCAATATCTGGTTTTCTTTTTGCTTTTGGTGCTACAGGAGCACTGTAAGTAAAGTTAGACTTTGTTCTGTTATTAGGTCCTGTGTATGTAAATGCAGGTGTCATTCTATTGTTTGGTCCAGCATAGTTAAAGTTAGAAACTTTACCCATGGTTACACCATTAGGCTTATTGACTGCTGCTTGATAACGACGCTCTCCGTAGAGACGACGGATACCTTCTTGCATAGAGGCAGATGCTGAACCAGCAGATGCTAGTGCTTTACTCATACCCATTTTTTTAATTGAGTTGATCTCAGACTGAGATACTTTAATATTCTTATTTACATTTTTTGGTCTTACTGGTGCAGATTTTTTATTACCCTTCATAGGGTCTCTACCAGTTTCGCCATACATAGATCCTGCTTGTCCAAATGGAGTTGCCATTGTTTTCCTCGCTATTTCTTTTTAGTGGATTTTCTTGCTACTGCGGCATTATCTACAAGATTTGGATAAGGTCTACCTGCGGCCTTAGCCCTTGCCTTAGCAGCGCTTTTTTGGGCTGGTGTTAATGTTTTAGAAGTTTTTTTAGGGTTCTTCTTATCCCAAAACTGTTTCTTCATCTGCATGTACAATCCCAAGCCCTAAGGGACTTGTTAATTCTGGAGTTTGGATTATTTGCTGTTTTAGTAGAAGTCAATTTAGACTTCATACCACACATACGACTACAAAAAGATTTACGTCTTGCTGCAGACTTAGGTGATTTCTTAGCCTCTGCCTTCTTTACAGGAGGCTTCAGGTTCATACCCTGAGCCTTAGCAGAAGCCCGTCCTCTGGCGTTTAAACCGCCTTTAGGATTCTTTCCCGCTTTCCTCTGCCACGCTGGTGTTGTTGCCATTTTTGTTGCTCCCAAATATTGCTCTATAGTAATTTACATCAAATGAGAATCTCTTCATATGTGGAGCAAGTGCTCCTGTATGACACCAAAGCGGTACACCAGCCTGATGACATAAAGCAAAGAAGTAGATATCTTCACCTAGGAAACTATCACCTTTGCCCATTTCAGCAAATAGTCTTACGTCTCCCATTTTTTCTTTGACTCTTGTAACTACATCTCTATGCATTAGTATGAACCCCATACCTGCTG
>Ga0315906_10001091_pt1 | contig 41236 bp, 46 predicted proteins | sample LakEriMetagenome_4_FD_203526 | JGI IMG/M metagenome (GOLD analysis project Ga0315906, IMG submission 203526) | Freshwater fungal communities from buoy surface, Lake Erie, Ohio, United States - Buoy 2 MA122 | ecosystem: Environmental > Aquatic > Freshwater > Lake > Lake biofilm | place: USA... | reverse complement strand
TGCCGCTCGTGCTGTCGCACCCGACCGAGGCGGCGAAGCAGGCGCGCGCCGAGCGCAAGGCGCAACGCGATGCCGCGTGGCAGGCTGACCTCGACCGCGCCGTCACGGCCGTCGAGGCCGAGCGCGAGGCCGCGACTACTGTCATCGGCCCCGCGCCTGAACTGCGCGCCGTTGACTCGCACGACGATAGCCTGCATATGCGGGTCGGCGGGTACTCCCGCTTCGTCTGCAACAACCTCGCGCCGCGCTTCGTCGAAGCCCCCATCGTCCCCGCCGATGCCGCCCCCGGCTCGGAGGGCATCTTCAAGGCGCTGCTCGGCCTGCGCACCGAGCAGAAGATCGTGGCGCTCGTCAACGCCCTGCACGCCGCAGGCGTGACGATCCACCGCGCCGAGGAGGACGGTTGCCCCATCATCCGGGCATCGATGCCCGACTACCACCCCGAGTTCGGAACCCTCACCGTCCTCAATCTTTGAGAATCTTCGAACATCGACTTGACTGCCACATATGTGGTGACATACTCTCGGTATCACCCAGTTCACGAAAGGACTGACCACCATGACCGCGCTTCGCACGACCCGCCTGACCGCCCTCCCCCCCGCCCACTCGCTCTCGTTCGTCGCTGACCTCGTCGCCCTCTTCCGCTGCTTCGCGCGCCACTCGTCCGAAGCGCAACTGGTGCGCGACATCTGCAAGCGCGAGCAGTTCGGCTACCTGACCGCAACCCACACCGGATCGCCTGCGTGGCAGCGCCTCGCGCAGGCTCCCGTCTTCCGCGACATCGAGATCGGCGTGAAGACCCGCAACGGCGACCGCTTCAAGGTCACCGCCGCGCAACTCGACGAGGTGCTGACCGACCTCAAGCCCCTCGCCGACCTGCCGCTGCCCGAGGGCGGCAAGGGCGTGCGCGAGGTCTTCGTCTGCGCCGACTACCTCGACGCGCTGCGCGGGGCGGCCAACATGGCCGGATGGGTCGAGGAGACCGCCGCCGACTACCGCTGACGGCTCGCGCGCCGTGCGCCCCCCCCTCGCGTGGAGGGGGGCGCACCCGCCTGCGCCGTTGCAGGACAGACACCCCGGTTCACGAAAGGAACCTGACCATGACGATCGTTGCCATCACCCTCTTTGAGACCGCCTGCCGCAACCACATCTCCGAGCGGTGCAAGTGGACGCTCTCGTCCGAGACCTCGACGCTGCTCTCGGCGTGCGAGGAGGCGAGCGGCATCAGCCATTGGATCCTGCGCACCGCGATGTGCGAGGCCACGGCGAACACCCTGCTCAACGACCTCTTCGACATCTGCAAGTCCGACCTCCGGCAGAACGCCACGGCCGATCGGTTCTACACGACCGAGGACATCACCGACCGCTACGGCAACCCGGACACCCGCGTCTCGGCCCTCTCGGTGCGCAAGCCGCTGCACGACATCGTCAGCCGCTACCTCGCCGACCTGCGCTACGCGCGGGAAGGCACGCTCCCGACCGACTGGTCGGGCAGGCAGACCCGGTTCCTCGCGTACCTCGCGAAGCACTTCGCCTCGGTCGATGCCGTCTACTCGCCGGAGTGCTGCCGCCAGTTGCGCGAGTACATCGATCGCAACCTCGCCGACGCGAAGGCAGGTGCGGCGTGAGAGTCATCGCCTACACCTACGAAGCCGACATCCATTGCCCCGCGTGCGCCAAGGCCGCGCACGCGGGGGGGCGACTGACCCTCGCGGGTCGCCCGACCACCGACCTGAACGGCCTGCCGGAACACCTCGATGACCGCGAGGGCAACCCGGTCGGCGCAGTCTTCTCGACCGATCACCTCGACACCTGCTGCTGCGGCACTTGCCGCAAGGAACTCCCGTGAATCACGACGAACCATCCGACCTCGACCTCGTTCTCGGAACCATCTCGATCGCCGTCCTCTTCGCCATCCTGTGGACGCTCGCAGCGATCTTGTGAAAAATCTTCGGAATGCACTTGCCTGCCACATTTGTGGTGCTAAGATCGTCCCGTCAGCCGAGGCAACTTCGCCAAGGTGACATCAGACTTCGGTTCACGAAAGGAACCTGACAATGGCTCACGAAATCCGCTCCAACGACTCGCTCGTCCTCGCTCGCACCGCCGCTTGGCACGGCCTCGGGCAGATCCTGCCCGACACCGTCACCCCCGCCGAGGCGCTCCGCATCGGCGGCCTCGACTGGACGGTCGAAGAGTCCACCTCGCTCACCGCGACCTTCGTCGGAAACGACGGCACGGCCGAGCGCAACATCATCGACTCGCACAAGACCCTGCGCCGCAGCGATGACCACTCGATCCTCTCGACGGTCGGCGCGGACTACTCGGTGCTTCAGAACAGCACGCTCGCCGACATCGCGACGAGCCTCGGGTCGCAGGGCAGCGCGCGCGTCGAGACCGCCGGGTCGCTCTTCGGCGGCCGCAAGATATTCTTCCTGCTGCACACCAACACGCTCGACATCGGCCGCAAGGGCGACACCGTCGAGCAGTACATCCTGCTCGCCAACGCGCACGATGGCACGATGTCGGCGACCGCGATGCCGACCTCGGTGCGGGTGGTGTGCAACAACACCCTGACGATGGCGCTCGGAGCCGCGAGCAAGGCGGCGTACCGTTGGCGGCACACCTCGGGTCTCGCTCTCCGCGTCGATGACATCAAGGCCGCGCTCGCGACCTACGGCATCGCCGCCAAGGCCGAGGCCGAGGCGATGGAGGCGCTCGCCGCGAAGCCGCTGACCCGCGACGAGATCCAGTCGCTTTGGACTGATGTCCTCGTGGCTCTCGACGGCCCGATCGCGAAGAACCCGAAGACCGAGCAGGAGCAGCGCCGCCGTCAGAAGGCCGTCGATGCGCTCGCCGACATGACGCGCGTCTTCGACCGCGAGGCCGCCGACTTCGGAGCGTCCGCATGGGTCGCCGCGAACGCCGCGACGAACTACATCCAGTACCACCGTGGCTACCTGAAGGGAGACGCGCGCGTCAACGCCGACCTCTTCGGAGCCTACGGTGACGCGAAGCGCACCGTGATGAGCAAGGCGCTCGCCCTCGTCTGATCCCCCAACACGCGGCCTCGGCAGGGGTAGCACCCGACCCCTGCCGAGGCTGCTTTCGCACCCCAACCGAGAACGATGATGACCACCGACACCGACCCGACCCCACGCCTGCGCACGAAGCCCCGGCCGCACGAGACCATCTGCCTCGGCGGCAAGACCAAGTGGCGGCTCGATGCGCTCTGCCTCGCAGGCCGCCGCAGCCGCACCGCGACGATCGATGTGCTGATCGACTTCTACTGCAAGCACAACCCGGCGGTGCGTGACTTCATCGACGAGCGCGCCAACGACCCGAAGCCCATCCAGTTCAAGAAGCCGCGCGCTGCGGCCGAGACCGAGACCACCTGAAACAGAATCCCCCCGACCCCGCTTTGGCAGGGTCGAGGGGAGAAAGGATCTGACCCCATGAGTGTAGCACACCCAGCCGCAGGACTCCACCGCCTGCCCGATGCCGAGTACTTCTCCATCGACCTTCCGAGCAGCAGCGGCACGAAGACCCTGCTCACCGGAACGAACGCGCACCTCGCCGCCGAGCGCGAGCAGCCGCGCGAGGAGAACGATGCCTTCACCCTCGGCGCGTACCTGCACGCGCTGCTGCTCGACCCCGAGTCGATCGCGAGCAACTTCATCGCGCTCGGCGACATCGACCGCCGCACGAAGGAAGGCAAGGCCGAGTGGGAGAGCGCGCAGCGCCGCGCCGGACTCTCGGGCGCGCGGATCATCACGCGGCCGCTCGTGCAGCAGGCGACCGCGATGGCGCAGGCCGTGCGCGAGAACCCGGCGGCCGCTCAACTGCTCAACACGCTCACCGAGCGCGAGATCACTATCATCGGCGAAATCGGCGGCCGCCCCGCCAAGGCCAAGGTGGACGGCATCGTGCGCCTCGCAGGCGCGTGCATCGTCCTCGATGTGAAGACCACCGACAGCGCCGCTCCGCGCGACTTCGCCGCGAGCGCCGCGAAGTTCGGCTACTTCCATCAGGCCGCGTTCTACCGCCGCCTCGTCGAGCAGAATGTCTCGGTCATGGATGACTTCGTCATCCTCGCCGTCGAGAAGAAAGCGCCGTACCTCACGGCCGTGTACCGCCTGCCGTTCCACGCGATCGAGACCGCAGACCGCCGCATCGATGAACTGGTCGAGCGTTGGTGGCAGGTCGCCGAGGGCGACCGCACGGGATACGCGCTCACCATTCAGGAACTTGAGCCGCCGCGTTGGTGGCTTGGCAACGACTGACCGCAAGAAAGGACTGACCATGACTCTGATGAAGACCGACAGCGTGAATGCCACGACGATCGAGCAGGTGCTGATCTCCGGCGACCTCAACCGCCTCACCGCCGAGCAGCGGAACATCTACTACAAGAGCGTCTGCGACTCGCTCGGGCTGAACCCGCTCACGCGGCCGTTCGACTACATCGTGTTGAACAGCAAGTTGACGCTCTACGCGCGCAAGGACTGCACCGATCAGTTGCGCAGCCTGCGCGGCATCTCGATCCGCATCGTCTCGCGTGAGACCGTCGAGGGCGTGACCATCGTCACGGCTCAGGCGACCGACAAGAGCGGCCGCATCGACGAATCGACTGGCGCGGTCAGCGTGGCGAACTTGCGCGGCGAGGCGCTCGCCAACGCCGTGATGAAGGCCGAGACAAAGGCAAAGAGGCGCGTGACCTTGTCGATCTGCGGCCTCGGCTTCACCGACGAGTCCGAGGTCGAGTCGATCCCGAACGCCCGGGTCGGCGAGCCGCGCGCGGCCGACCGCATCCTCGCGCATCAGGATCCGGCGATGCCGATGTCGTACAAGCACGCCGTGATCGAGACCGTGCAGCCGCAGCCTGCTGCCGTTGCCAAGGCCATCGAGGCCGCGCCTGCTCCGCAGGCTGACGGCGACTCGGGGTTCATGGTGATCGACATCGCCGAGATCGAGGAGCATCGCGGCAAGGCGGGAGCGGTGTGGAAGATCGTCGCTGCGTCCGGCGATGTGTTCGCTTGCCCCGATGACATCCTCGTCGGCGACATCTCGGATGCCAAGCACGACGGCCGACCCGTCAAGGTCGAGTGGCAGAAGCGCGGCACGAAGCGCGTGATCCTGTCGGTGCAGGGGGTGAGCGAGTGAAGCACACCGCCGCTCCCGGCGACGGCGACGAGGGGGAGGAGCCGTGGCTCCCCTTCGGTCGCCCGACCGACGATCAGTCCACGAGGCGCGACACGAGCGACGAGGCGTACCGGAAGGCCGCGCGCCTTGAGGCTCGTAACACGATCCTCCGCGAGATTCGGCGCGCTGACCTGACCTGCGACGAGGTCATGCAGTTCACGGCGTTCCCGCATCAGACCGCAAGCGCGACGATGAACTGGCTGATGCGCCACGGCCACATCGTGGATTCCAAGCAGCGCAGGAAGACGCGAATGGATCGATGGGCGATTGTTTGGCGCTACGAGCCGAACCCCGTGCCGCTCAAGCGCACGCGGCCGACTCGGCGAGAACTGGAAAAGCGCATCGCCTCGGCGATCTACGCGCTCGATCGTTGCCTCGATCGTGAGATGATTCGTGCGATCCTCCAAGGAGAATCCGATGACCGATGACATCGTGGACACGCTGCGCCGAAATCACCTGTATATCCCCACCAGCAGGATCAACTCGTTCGGCAGGCCGCAGATGGGCTTTGAGTTGACATCGTTCAACCTCATCGCCGCCGACGCGATCGAGCGGCTGCGCGCCGAGCGCGACGAGGCGAGGCGGATGTGGTGCGAAGCCGCGCCTGTCGGTAACTGCCTATCCGTGGATGACATGAATCGACGCGCCCGTGCAGAAGCCAAGCGGCGTGGATGGGACTGCTTCAAGGAGAACACCGATGACCGATAACATCGTGGCGCGGCTGCGCGATTGCACTTGCGTTCCACACGGCGAAATCTGTCGTGAAGCCGCCGACGAGATGGAACGGCTGCGCGCAGAACGCGATGGAGCGCGCGCCGAGGTCTGCCTGCTCCGAGCCGCTTCGACCGTCGAAACAGACACGGTCACGCAGTCGATGGCCGACTACGCGGAGTCCCGAGGATGGAACGACCTGTTCAGGGAGGATGCGTGACGAGAAAGCCTCCACCGCCTCGACCGCAGGTCACCATCGCCGTGTGCAGGTCATGCGGCGACATAATCGAAACCACCGAAACCGACCGAGACCATTGCTACTGCTGCCGCAAGCGAGCAACTCCGGTTGTTCCACCGCAAGCAAACGACGATCCCGATGCGTTCGGGAAGAAGGAACCGGAATGAACGACAAGCGCCGATGGATCATGGATCAATGTAGCGAGATCGCGCTTTGGGATGGGTTCGACGAGGCTCTCGTCGGACTCGCGTGCCGATGTGGATCGGAGCCGCTCGCGGTGTACGACCGCGATGTGATGATCAGGATCCTGTCCCGTCAGATGTCTGAGGAGGATGCCGTCGAGTACCTCGACTTCAACCTCGCAGGCGCGCACATCGGGCCGCTCACGCCGATGATTCTTGACCGCATCCCGCCGAAGCAGAAGTTGCGCGGGATGTTGCAGATCGTCAAGGAGCGCGAGGACGAGGTGACCCGGCTCCGCAACGCGCTCACGCAGATCGCCGAGCATCGCGACGAGCCGTACTCGGCCGACTTCGCGAAGGACATCCTTGAACGGAGGATCCCATGACGAACTACTCGATCGCACGGATCGCCGATGCCGCCGACAACGCCATTCCGGCGCAGCCTGAGAAGCACCCCATGCACGCCCGGATGCGCCAGCATCGCGAGATGCTGATTGTCGGCTGCTGCTACGAGATGGCGAGCATCAAGCCCTCGTACCCCGAACTCGGCATGACGCTCGGCTGCTCGCACACGGTCGCGATGAGCCACCTTGAGAAGTGGCGCGAGATCCCGTGGCAGGACAGGTACGGATGGCTGCGACTCGTGGAAGGGAGGCTGGCCCGTGAAAAGAACACCGTGGATGCCACTCTACTGTGATGACCTGATCGGCTCGACGGCCGACATGAGCGTCGAGGAGTTCGGCGCGTATGTGAGGCTGCTCTGCCATTGCTGGACGCGCGGCCCCCTGCCGATCGATGACAAGGTGATCTGCCGGATCGCAGGCTGTCGATTGTCGGTGTGGAGGGCCATCTGCCCGAGGTTCTCGCCATGCACCCGAGACGATGGTCAGCCCGGGCTGTCGCAAACGAGGTTGGAAGCGGAACGCTTCAAGCGACAGAGGTTTGCGGACGAGCGAGCCGAGTCGGGTCGGCGCGGAGCAGCGGCGAAATGGCATGGCTCAGCCAATGGCTCAGCCAATGGCTCGACGATGGCAAGCCACAACCACAACCAAAAGAAGAAGTCCAATGTGGTTTCCACGACCCGCGCGCGCGAGGCTGCGCCAGCGCCCGAGGGGGCTGGCTTGCCTCTACCGAGACTGGCAAGCCCGGACGATGACGATCAGGCCGCTCGCAACCGAGCCTTCATCGCCCAGTTCCGCAAGCGAGGCGCATCGTGAACACCGTCGCCCTTCGCTGGCCTGACGCGGCGCTGTCGCCGAACGGGCGCGTCCACTACATGACCCGCCACCGGGCGGTGAGCAAGTACCGCGAGTTGGCCCGATATCTCGGCGATGGTCAGAAACGGCTCAGGAAGCCCGTCTGCGCCGTTCTTCCGCTCGTGGCTACCCGAAGGCGGCGCGACCTCGACAATGTCTTGGCGAGCCTGAAATCGGCCTTGGACGGCCTCACGGATGCCGGATGGTGGGACGATGACCACGACATCACCGGGTTCCACATCATCCCCGAGGTCTACCACAAGTTATGGGGCGAGAACAAGATCGTCATCCTTGCCGTCGAGGACGAGCAACTGCCGCTGCTAAACATGGCGGTCTCGCAGTTCAAGTCCCAAGTCGCCCTCGGCAAGGCACACGAGGCGCTGGGCTGGCTGCTTGCGAGGCAGGACTAGCATGGCGTTTCCCTGCACCAAATGCGGAGCCTGCTGCCGTCGAGTGGGGTCATCTCCGTATTCCGAACACCTCGCAGGCCGCGACGGTCGTTGCCGACACCTGAACGCCGACAACACCTGCTCCATCTACGAGCAGCGGCCGGATGTGTGTCGCGTCGATCTCATGCTGGAGCGATTCGGAATCCCAAAGCATTTCGGCTACGAGGCCAACGCCGCTCTCTGCAACAAGTGGATGCGCGAGGACGGCATGAAGACCTTCGTCAACCTGACCATCAACGAGACAGGCCGCCCGTAGGCGGCCTGTTCTGTTCCCTGAGCATTGCGTTTGGTGCTGCGGAACGGCTTCCCTGAAACGCGAACGCCACCCGATCGGCTAGGTGGCGTTCACGCTGGGGGAAAAGATGATTGGAGTCTACACCATGTCAGTCGGGAGTCAAACGATTGTTCGCGCGAATCACAACTTTCATCGCGCGCTGGCGCACCTCAAGCAGCCGCTCGCGCTGCTCGGGAGTCGCTGTCTTCAGCGCCTTGTTGATCTGACGGATCTTCTTATCGGCTTCCGTCACGGTCTTCCCGATCTGAAGGTTGGTGCGGTCGATTCCACGCTCGACGATTCCCTCCCTGACCTCGCGTGGTACTGCGGGATCGCGGACAGCCTCGGCGCGCAGGACATCGGGCATCGCCTTCGCCGAGATCGCGTTGTACCGCTCGGACAGAGACCGGGTGTCGTTGGCTGCATCTCCGGCGAACGACCGCAGCATCGGGATGTCTGCCGTCTCGATGCGCTCGTTGCTGGTCGCCATCTTCACGAGCCGATCGACCGTGCGCCCAGCGCCCGACAGGTAGTAGCCCACGAGGTACTGCATCGTGTTCGGGGACATGTCGATAACGCCGCTTTCGAACATGTCGCCTCCCGTGCCTTCGTTCAGCACCTGCGCGATGTTCGTGTACACCTCGGGCGTTCCGGTGAAGTAGTTGTAGGCATCCGCCTTCTCCTGCTTGCCGAACGACTGGGGGTAGATGGGACGGCCCATCCAGTTCTGATTCAGGCCGAGTTCAGCGAACGGACGCGCCATCGTCGGCACGAACGCCGCAACGACGCTGCCGATCCCCTGCTTGATGCCGGATCCGCCGAACGGGTTGAACGAGTTCAGCGAGTCGGTCAGCATTCCGGCCACGGCATCGCCTGCGGTGGACTTGCCCATAGCCGCATCGGCCATGCGCACGCCTGCGCTGAACAGCGTGCTGAACCCGTAGGGGAGCGGGATCTTGAGGTACTTCCCGCTTCCGCTCGGATCCATCAGGATGATGTTCGCGGCCTTCTCGTAGTCGGGGATGTTGTCCCAGTTGTCGCCTTCGGTCTCATCATCATCACCACCGAGCGCGCGGCCCATCAGCGCGGTCACCGCGCCGAAGGTGACGAGCGCCGGGGCAAGCGACAGGCTGCGTCCGACAGCGCGGCCGACATTCACGCTGCCCTGAAGGCTGGCATTCAGGAACATGTAGTAGGTGTTCATGCCTGCCTTGCGCTTGCCGCCCTTCGCGAAGTCCACGGTGATGTCGCGAGCCGCAAGCGCAGCCTGCTCCCGTGACGATCCCGTGGCGAGGCGCTGTTCAAACTGCGCAAGTCGGGTCGCCGTCTCGGCTGCCGTGAAGAACGCCGGATACCAGCCGAACAGGTCGCGAGCGAGCGAACGGTCGTTGGGATCGCGGCGCGCCACGCGCTCCGCGAGTTGCTGGAAGTCCGTGTTCTTCGTCGCAAGGTCATTGGGCCGCCAGTAGACCTGATCGCCGCCCGCCTCGATGAACCTTCGGTACGAGCCTGTCGGCTGGGTTGGGTTGAACCATGCGTCCCGCATCACGCGGACGAATGCGCTCGGATATCGGCGAAGCATCTGCGCCGTGTCACGAACGCCATGCGCGGCGATGTTCGATAGAGCGCCTGCGCCGATGTCCCTGATCATGTTGACGGGGGCGAAGGTTGGGTTGCCCATGCCCGTGGTCACGAACCGCCATGCGTTGTTCACATGCCGCAGGCCGACTTCGAACTGCGTCAGGTTGCGGTCGGGAGCGATCATCGCCTGCGCGAGATCGGGGTTCGTGATGCGGATCACCACGAGATCACCCGGCGCGTAGTTGTGGCCGTTGATCGTGACGGGTTGGTTCACGAACACGCCGAAGTGCTGGGGATCCTGCGCCCAGTTCGGATCGTGCTGCCGCACGAACACGCCGTTGCGATCGACCGTGCGGGTCGGCCGCACCACCTCGGCCATCATCGGGTCGTTCACGAGCGTCACGAGACGGAGGAACCGCTGCGCAACCTCGTTGCGCGCGACACGCCGCATCGTGTCCTCGTGCAGGAATCCGACCTGCGAGGTAACGCCCTCGGCCCTACTCGCTCTGCCGTAGCGCCGTGGCATACCACGGCCCTGCGTCGATAGACCACGGCCGAACACCTCGCCCGAGTCGTAGTCTTCGAACAACTCGTCCTCGGGACGGGCGGGAGCGCCGCGCAACGGCACATAGTGCGTGTACCGCGTGGTCAGCGTGTTGTACAGGTCGTTGGTGATCAGACCAGCGTCACGGCGCTGCCGGAGACCCTCGCGCAGCATCTGTCGCCAGTCCTCGGCGATGCGGTTCATGTCGCCGTACCGACCTGCCGCCTGCGCGCGCATGAGTACAGCCTGCGCATCGGCGTTGGTCATGCCCGTGCCGCCGTCAGGGAAGCGCGGGTTGTGCGCGGCGATGTATGCGTTGCCTCCGTTCAGCGCGTGCTGTGCCGTCAGGAACTCGTCCATCTGCTCCAGCGAGATGCCGTGGTCGTGCATGTCTCGGAGAATGTTCGTGTACTCGACATTCGCCTGCGCCTGCATCGCGCCGAGCCGCCCGGTCAGGACGCGAGCGCCCTGATACGGGTTGGCGATGTCGGGCAGCGCGGTTCCGAGGTTGCGCTCGGCGATCTCTCCGTACCTGCGCAGCGGGTCGTACTTGTCGATGTAGTTCACGACCGCCGTGTCCTTCTGCCCACGGAGGCCAGCGCGCTGCGACATGCGGATGTCGCTCTCGCCGCCGAACACCTCGGGGTACATGTTGACAACGGCTGGAGCCTGATGCCGCATCGATGCACGGATGTCCGACATCGAGGTGCGGAAGCCGACATCCTCGGCTGACGCGCTCTTCACCTGTCCCGTGTTCCACACGATCAGGCTGCTGAGGTCTCCGTAAATCTCCTTGCGCTTCTGAATCTTGTCGATGGTGCTGACTCGTCCATCGACTCCCCTCGGCGCGAGAATGAGCCACTCGCCGTACTCGGAATCCTTCCGTTCACGATCCTTGACGAACTCTCGCGCCGCATCAGTTTCAACCCCGTACATGACGGGATCCTGAGAGAACGGCGACAGCGTTCTTCCCTCGATGTGGTTCTGATACCGGATCGCGTCGATGTCTCGTTCTGCCAGCCACTCGCGAAGGAAGATGTTGGCATCGATCATCTTCCTCGCATCATCATCGCTGGCAAGCGTGTTGAGCGGAGACCTTCCTTCCAGTTGATCTGCAAACTGATCATCGGTAACCCGAACGCCAATGGCATCGTACATGTCGCGAAGGGTTTCGATCTGTTCGTCGGTGTCGATGATCTTCGCATCCCACATGCCCTTCAGGATCTTCTCGGGTTCCCAAGAACCCTGATCCTCGATCTCGATCGCCTTGAATGCACGAGCGTACAGGGGGAACATCACAGGCTGAGTCGATGGGATGATTCGCGACTCCTTCAACCTGCGGTCGAAGAAGAACGATGCCTGATTGAAGTTGCCGATGTGCAGGCCGAACTGGTTCGGGCTGATGTTGTAGTTCGGGGCAGTCCATCGCCTTCCGCCAGCGTGCCACCACACATCGTTCGGGACGATGCCGTTCAGGGCGTTGTTCTTGTCGAAGTACATGGTGTACCGTGGCAGCGTCGGCTTCGGGTACTTGCCCTTCACCATGCGCTGGTACAGTTCGTATGCCTGTTCCGGTGTCTGCGCTGCGATGTTCTGACGCGCGAACTCAAGCGCCAGTTCATCGTTGACCGCGCCCCTGACAACCGGGCGCATCGGATCCTTCTCGACGGCATTCACGAACGCCACGGCAAACGCATCGAGAGCGTCCTCGTTCGTCATGTCGCGCAGGCTCATGCGAGTTCCAAACTGATCGGCGAGTTCTGCGATCTTCGCAACGCCCGTCTGACCGACAAGCGGGTCGGAGATCCACGGCTCGGTGCGATCCTTGCCCGTGGTCGAGTCCTTGCTGACGAAGAACTTCGGCTTCTTGGTTCCGCTGGCCTTGCTCCAGTTCAGGCCGCCCCAGTCAAACGCCGAGAGCGACTTGATGAAGGCGTTGTACTGCGGAGGAGTGAACTCCCAGTTCGTGCCATTCAACTCGTAGCGGTACATCGCCGTGAGTTTGCCGCCGACATCCTTGTAGCCGTACTCGCCGCCGTAGTGGAAGGTGTCGTAGCGGCCCTCCTTCGCCCACACATTGGCGATGGTGGTGTCGCCGCTGGAGATCATCTGAATCAGGCCATCGAGCGTCTTGTGGCTCGCCTCCTGCGCGGACGCTCCGACCCAGTTGAGCCAATGCTCCGCTCCGTGGTTCGCGAACGGAATGAGATCCGGCCGCGTCTTGACGATGTCGGCGAAGATGGCATTCGTGTCCAGCGAACGCTCGACAGCCTCGTAGAGAGCGATGCCGCGAGCGCCGTTGAACAGGTTCGCCAGCCCTGCGATCTTCACAGGCTCGACGGTCGCGAGGATTGGCTTGCCCTTCTTGTTCAGGGGACGGGGGCCAGCGTTCAGTTCCTTCGCCTTCTGCTCTGCCTGCGCCTTCGGATCGGCAAGCAACGCATCACGCTGCGCATCGGTCATCGACTTGAAGTCGATGTCGAGGACATTCTGCATGACCATCTTCTTGCCGTCACGGACACCGTATCCGACCGTGTAGCCATCGTAGATGTTCGGATACGCGCCGCCGCGATCGAAGTGGTCGCGCACGCGAACCCGGTCGTACACCGAGATGTCGGTCTTGCCAGCGACGAGAGACGCAAACCCAACGACCTTGTTGTCGATGCCGAGGCTTCCGCCAAGGCTGGCGAACACGCGGCGAACCTGTCGGCCCGTTGTGTTCGGGTCTGCAAGCGCCTCGTGGAAGTGCAGCAGGCCCGACTGGGTCTTGCCGTTGATCGTGACCGACTTGCCGATGTTTCCGAGGAACGACACGCCGAATGCGTTGGCGTTGTGCGATGCCGCAGCGCCGATCGATCCGTTCTTGGTGACGGCTTCTCCCTCGGGATTCAGTACAGGATCAGCCGCGACCTCGTACTTGGCATCGGCAAACATCTCCTGCACCCAGCCGCGCCATTCGGTCTCGGTCGAGTTGTCCGGCAGGATGATCTTGTCATCAGCGTCATACTGGGTCTCCGTCCATTCCCCAGCAGTCGCCTTGTTTACGAAGTACGACAGGTCACGGCCGCTCTTGGAGCGGTAGTTGACGATGTCGAGGAACAGGCTCTCCTGAATGTAGGGGGACACGCCACGGGACAGGAAGCCCCACATGGCTAGGGCAACGGTGTGGGTCGGCGTAACCTTGCCAGCCGCATAGAGCGCGCGGAATCGCTGCGCCATCTCCAGCCCGTGAATGGCTTCATCAACCATCTTCGGGGTCAGGCGGCCACCGTTGGAGCGCAGGTTCATCTCCTTGCGCATCCGTTCGAAGTTGTTGGCCGCTCCTGAAATCAGGTCGGCGGGGACAATCGGGATGTCGCGATCCTTGAACAGATCGATCAAGAACCGTTCGAACGACGCGGTGTCCTTCAGGGCGTTCGGATGCCGCTCCAGCAGAGCGTCAACCTCTCGGAAGGATTTCTCTGCGTTGGCTGGGGTTGTCTTGGCGGGAATGGCCTCGCCGTCAGTCAACCCCTGACCAGTCACGCTGGCGCGCTGGATGAACCGCCAGTCGAGTCCGTGGCGGCCTCCGGCTGCACGCTCTGCGAGAGCATCAACGAGGGCCGATTCGACGGCTGGGGCTTCTGCGCCTGCGACTTGGCCGATCCAGCCGGGGATGTTGATGTCGAACCCTTCGTCGCGGAGGGCTTCAACGATCGGGGCAGCAGCGTCGATCCAAGCACTCCACTTCGGATCAAGGTTTCCCTGCTGGCTGACGGTATTCCGAGTTCTGCGACCAACCTGTCGTGTTCTTCCAAAGACATCTGTGGCTCCGATCGTCGTGTAGGTGCTGCGGACAGGCGCGTTCTCAATCGTGAGACCGTTCTGCGCGGCAAACTGCTTGGCGTTCTCAAGGAACTGCCTTCGTGTGAGCGTGTTCCCCGGATACGGAGTGTACACCGCCCAAACGCCCTTTCCACTTTCCGTAGTGGAAGCACCGACAAGTTGCTTGTCGGCATTGGCAAGTAGCGTCCGCAAAGCAGAGTCCGAGATGTTCGGATCTGCCTGCATGATCACGGCTGTGGCTACTTCCGATGCTGGAGCATTAGCCACATCTTCGCTGATCGTGATCGCTGCCTCCTGCATGAGGAGAGATCCGAGCAGGTTGGACACTCTGACATGATCCTCGTGCGTTGCTCCGGGGATGCTGATCCGCATCGACTGCTCGACGCGACCTTGGAAACTTCCGAGGATGCGGCGCGGCTTGCCAAGCGATGTGACGCGCCCGTCAGTAGCAGCGGAAATCGCCTTGCCGAGCGTATCGCGGTAGGTGTTGTTCGACAGCAGTTCGGCGACCTGATCGTTGATCCGATCGTATGCCTTCTGCGTCGAGAACTGCGGATCGCGCTGCGCCGTGGTGGTGATGATGTTCGGGTTGATGTACGGAGCCGCCGTCACCTCCGCGCTGATCGAGATGGATGGCTTGGAGAGTTTTGCCTCGCGGCGAACAGAAGCCTGCTGCTTGCGCTTGCGCGCGATCTCTGCCTCGCGGCGCTTCTGCGCGGCAGCGGCCTTCTTTGCAGCCTTCTCGATCTTCTCCTGCTCATTGGCCGCGATCTTTGCAGCGGATGGTTGCTTCGCAGGCTCCTCTGCCTGCGAGTACATGATGCGCTCGTCGGCGGTCGGGTTGGCATTGAAGTAGCCCTTGATCTGATTCGGTTCAAAGGCGACATAGACACCATTGCCCATGTCAACACCGTCGAATCCCTGACGGCGCAACTTGTCGAAGACACGGGCCTGCGCGAGCGCGTAGTTCTGCGATGTCTCAAGCGCCTTCTGATCCTCTGCCGAGACATCCTTGTAGTACTTGGCAGGGTTCTTCAGATTCAGTACCGCCGGAATCACTCGCGATGCGGTATTGGTTTTCCGAGAAGCCCACGGATCCGTTGGTGTCGGCTCGCTCTTGAATCCCATGCTGTCGTTCTGCATGGCATACATAGATGCGTCTTGAGGATTGGTTGTGAACCACGCCCCGCGCTTCCCGATTTTGAACTTGTTGAAGTCCTTGTCCTTCGATGTTCCGTGATACACGGGAATGAGAGCGCCGTTCTCGTCCACAACCTTCGACCCCTCGCTCCATGTCTGCATCGCAGGAGTCATCTCCTCGCGAGCGATCGGACGAAGCGATGCGCGTGCCTGCTGCGGAGCCTCGTACAGGCCAAGGAACTCCGGCGGTGTGAGTACGGGCTTCTGATCGGCATACCCAACGCCCTGCTTTAGGTTCTCAATCCACGGGCCGTATCGCGGGTCTTCCTTGCCCCACACCGTGCCATCGGGATTGCGGCGGTTCGGCCCGAAGTTCACCCACGAGTTCTGCGCGCGGGTCTCGGTCGCCATAGCCTGACGGGCGAGCGGCGAGAACATCACAGCGTGCGAGCGGTAGGCATTCTCCTCGCCCTGCGGCCCGAACTGGAACCCCTCGGCTCCGTGGCCGAGGATGTCATGCACGCCACGGAACAGGTCGTTGTAGGTCTGCTTGTACGGGTTGCCCTCGCTGTCGAGAACCTCGATGCCCGTGTCCTCAAGCAGCGGGTTCTTCCGCATCGCCTCGCGGAACGCCTCGGGATTCGAACCGAACGAGTTCGCCTCCTCGGGGTTGACCGTCTTGTAGTAGTAGAGGCGCTTGTTGTTGCGCAGATCCTCGATCATGTCTGCGCTGTCCGCGTAGGGCTGGCCCTTGCCTGCCCACGGGATCATCTCGTAGCCCTGATCGACGAGGTACTTGTACTGGTCGAGCGTCTCCTTGCCGAACTGGCGGTAGGCCGCCAGCATCTTCGGATCGTCGTAGTTGACCTCGGCAGTCTCGTACCAGTCGGCGAGCCGCTTCGCGAAGTCGGGATCGACCTCCGCGTAGGTGTCCTCGATACGGGCCTCGGGTTCGATGCCGCGCTCGTCCATGAACCCGTTTCGGATCCTGCGGACATCCTCGTTCGCCTCGCGGCGGCCGGGGCGCTCGCGGACGGACATGCGGATCTCCTCCTCGGGATCCTGCATGAAGGTCTGCGCGCGCTGGATGCGAGCGACCGTGCCAAGATCGACAGGCTCGGCTGGCTGGCCGCCCTGAAGGATCGCCATCGCGTTCTGTGCGTTCCGCTGGCGGCGAGCCGATGCCTCAAGGTCGGGCATTGCGGACTGCACCCCACCCTGCGGTGTCACCGGAACCGAAACCTCCGCAGGAGCCACATCGCGCATCTCCTCGGGGATGCGGCGAGTGGTTGGCGACTGCATTTGTGGTCGGGCGGCGCGAACGCCAGCCAACTGGGCCGAGGTCTGTGTCAGAAGAGGCGCGATCTGCGTCAGCATCCCGATAGCGTTCGCCAACATGCTGTCGCGCTGCTCGGGCGGGGCGTTCTGCGCCTCCTGCACGGCCGCCAGCGCCTGATCGATCTGCTGACGCTTGTCCTCGTCGCCGCCGACTGGAGCCACCATGCCACGGGCCTGCGGCTCGCGGAGAGAGGGAGAAACCCCCGGCGATGGGGCTGCGGCCGGGGTTGAAGCAGGCGCAGCGCCTGCGGGTTGACCACCCTGAAGCATCCTGCGCGACTCGTCGCGGCGCGCGGCCTTCTCCAAGTCCTCGCGGACAGACTCGGACACGCTGTCGCTGAACTTGCGGTGGATCTGAATCTCCTCCTCGCGCACGCCGTCGAGGCGCTGGCGCAGTTCGAAGAGAGCCTGCTGGGCCTCGGGGCCGACGAAGCCGTTCTTGACGAGAGCGTTGGACATCCACGCCGCGAACCTGCGGAACGACTTCTCCTGCGAGTTCTTGTAGATGCCTTCCCACTCCGCAGCGAGCGTAGCGGTCTGCCCCAGCGCCCTGTTGGCGGTAGTGGTGACGCTCTCCTCGGAGAAGGTGCGGATCTCTGCCCTTGCCTGCCCAATGCCTCCTGCCTCCGTAACCATCGTCTGCTGTTCAGGGGTCGCCACGCCCTGCTGCACAGACTTCACGGCCTCGTGCAGACCACGGTAGTAGGCGATGACCTGCGCATCGCTCACCCCAGCGAAGCGTTCCTTGAAACGCTGACGCATGTACTGCGCGCCGCCACGCATGGCGTATGCAGGGTCGATCTGAAGCAACTTGGCGAAGTACTGCGCTCCAGCCTTGGAACGGGACAGCGTGCGGTGACGCATCTCGTGCAGGGCGATCGCGAACGCAGTCCGCGCGTTCATCGCCGTTCCGTTCTCACGAATCAGGAACACGCCGTCAGGCGAAACCTGCGACAGGTATGCGCCGTCCATGCGCACATCCTTCTCCACCTGACGGACGGATCCATCGGGCTGCTTGATGGAGAACACGACCTTCCCGTCGAGGATGGTGGCGTTCGCGTCCGTGATCTTGGACAGGTTTCGTTCGCCATCGGACATGCCGTCCTCGGCAACGCGCGACAACGAGACCGTCACGGTCACATCGGAGTTCTTCGCATCTCCGACTTCCTCGGCGGTCAGGTACGGAGATTCGAACGCGCCATCCTTCTTGGCTCCGCGCTTTGCCTTGCTTCCGCGCGCCGTCCTTTCGATGTCGAGACGCAGCGTCTTGATTCCACGGGTGACCTGACGCGCGGGAACCTGCTGGCGCTCGCGCTGCGGCAGACCCAGTTGGACGGCATCGGCATCCTGCACGCGGCGGATGGAGTCCGTGATGTCCGCGTAGGTCGTTGGGGTTTGGTGGTTCACGACATCGATCGTGAGACCATTCTCCTGCGCGAAGGCGGCGATGGCCGTGCCTTCGGCATACGCCTGCGCCGGATCGGAGTACGGCATGACATCGACGATGCGTCCAGCGTTGTCCTTGAGGACAACCGCTCCCACCATCACCTGCCCATCGTTGCGCAGCATGTTGCCGCCGAGTTCGCGGAACTGGCCCTTGCCGATCATGTCCATGACCTGCGAGATGTCGGCGTTGTGAGCGAACACCTTCTTGCCGTCGATGGTTCCGATCGGCTTGGTCGAGATGCCGAGCGCCTTCATGTGGTCGCGAACCGCAGGCGTGATCGTGGTAGCCATGTCGGCGGGGTCGATGACCATCACGCCACGGTTTCCAGCCGCCAACTGCTCGACATGGTGCATTGCCATCGCGCTGCTGCGCGTGGGAATCACATTGCGCCGGAAGTTCTCAAGCGCCTGCTTCTTCGCGGACGATGACACCTGCCCCGACTGCGGCGCGATTCGGCGAGCCTCGTCGATCTGCTGGCCCTCGGTCAGCGTCTCGGTGACGAACGATGTTCCCTTGCGAGCCTCGGCTGCAACCTCACGCGCTTCCTTCCTGCGCTTGAATGCGGATGGGCTGGCGATCGATGCGCCTCCACCCATCAAGGCTCCAGCGTAACCGCCGACCTTCATCGAGTGCCAAGTGTCCTCGCTGAACAGTTGGCGATCGACTGGCTTCTCCCAAAACTCGTCGTTGGGGTCGAACAGTTCGGTTGCCCAGTCCTGCACCTGTTCGCCGACATGCGGGAAACCTTCTTCCAGCATTTCGGTCACGCCAGCAATGCCAGCGGTCGCTCCGACACGCTTCAGACCACCGATGAGACCACGGTCGCGTCCGAAACTGGACTGCAACGCCTCAAGTGCGCCACGAAGGCGAGCGCCTCCGTAACGGCCAGCCCACTTTCCGGGCTTGAGTTTGATCGCCGCCACCTGCACGGTGTCGCCGACAGACTCGGATGCGACTTCGAACGCAGCGCCAATCGCTCCCCATGTTTCGAACTCGGCCACAGATGGCATCGGGGGAGGTTCAATGCCGAGTTGCTCGGCTAACTGCACCTGCTCCTGATACATCTCATACCGCGTCAACTTCGAATCGCCGTATGCGGAGAACGCGAACGGAACCATCGCTACCGCGCGGGTAGCGGCATTCGGAGCGAGCATGGATCCAGCCGACATCGGCATGGAACCAAGCGCCGCACCGACATTGCCAGCCTCGCCGACGATGAACTGCCCGACAGCACCGCCCGGTGTTCCAAACTTCTCGCTCGGTAGAACAGGCTGACCCGGAGGGCCAGCGAGTTCGTATTCGATGTTTTCAGGAACTGGGTTCAGGTAATAACGAGCAAACTCCACTCCGGCCTGACGGGCATCTTCCATGTTTGAAAAATGCTCGACCAACTGCTTTGTGGTGATCGGATCATCTTGCCACATCAATCCATTCCAGCCATACATCTCCCAAGCACCCCATCCGCCAGCAGCCACCGCACCAACAGATCCTTCGAACGAAGCGAACATGCTTCCAAGCAGATCCTGTGTTGCAGCAGCCGTCACCCCGCGCTTGTTCTTGTTGTACTCGTCCCAAGTGATCGGCTTCATTCCCTTGAGGAACTGCTCGGCTGCAAGCGTGGCATAGGTATCCGCGTCCTCGTTGCTGGAGATGTACGGAGAACCCCAGTTCTTGGCATCTTCCTCCGACAATAGCGTGATGTCGGGAACCTTCATTTCAAACAGGTTCGCCATCGCCTTGTTGTAGGCAGCCGTGTACGCGCCGTCTTCGACCTTGGACAACGCCGACCGCATGAACTCCGCAGCCTCGGGAGCATCAGGCCGGATGCCACGATGCTCGATTTCCTTGCGTGCGCGAGCAGCGGTGGCGGCACGAATCCGATCGATCTGCGTCTGCGTGTTCATCTGCGTCATGGCTTACGATCCGAAGTCGATGGAGAACTGATCCTCTGCCGTATTCGCGCCACCCTGATCCGTAGAACCCTGCTGTGCTGGTTGCGCATTCGGGTTGTATACGATCTTGTTTCCAAGAACAGCACGGGTGACGATCATGTCAATCGCTCTCGGATCGGAACGATCCCACTTGAGCGCGCTGCTCGCCCATTGGTCGAGTTCGAACAGGTAGTTCCTGAACTTGTCCACCTCTGCCGGGTTCGTCGGCCTTCCCGGAACGAAATCCGAGTAGATGGGAGTATCGACCCAATCGACCTTGGACGGCCACAGGTCGCTGTAGGCCGCGAGGTTTCGAAGCAGTTCGAACCGGGACAGTTCGCTCGTGTCGCCGCCGTCCAGTCCGACCATGATGTCGAAGATCCCGATCGGCTTGCCGTTCACCGATGGATCGGACTTCATGCCCTTTGGAGGGTACATCGAGTCGATGTTGCTGATCGCGTAGGCAGTCTTGCGCTTGCGCGAATCCTTGTCCTTCTGAAGTTCGGCGGCCCGGGATCGTGCTAGAGAACTCTTCCCCATGATGGGGTCGCCCATGTCGGTCTCCCCGATCTGCATTTCCGTTTCACGGGTGAGGCGCGACAAATCGGCGGCGACAGCGTTGTCCTGAATCATGGTGGACAACTTCCCGATCTGCTGGCGGCCGTTGTCCTTGGACATGCTGACGAGCAACTGCTGAGTCTCCTGCACGGCCGTTGCCGGATCCATGTCGGCGATCGTCAGAAGCAACTCACCAAGTTGCGGTGGGACGCTCGGAGCGGATGCGAGGATCTTGGTGATCCCGGCCTTGGCCTTGCGCTTGTCGTGTTCGAACATCATCCGCGCCTTCACCTCGGCGCGAGTCTTGTTGCGCTGAGTCAGGAGCGCCATCCATTGCTCGTGACGGATTGGGACATTGGCTCCGTTGATCGTGATCGCCGGAGTTCCGTCCTCAAAGAACCCGAGATCGAAGGTCTCCATTCCGACCGGATCACCATCAGAGATGCCGCGCATGGTGAGGTTGAAGTCGTTGACATCGCTCGCACGGCCAGTCAGGTCGCGCGCGTCGGCAATGCCGCGAGTCGCCTGCTCAGGCTGAAACGGTTCTCCCTGCGGGATGTACGAACCTCCCGCAACCATTTCTTCGGACTGCGGCTCGGTGATGTCGGTTGGGTCGATTGCCATGACGGTGATCCTGCGTTTCGTGTCTGATCAGAAAGTCCCAAACGGCTGATCGTTGTCCTTGTATCGCGTAATCCCGTCGCGATCGATGTAGGTGTGTCGAACTCCGGGTGTATTGGCTGGTGTCGATTCAGTCGAAGATTCCCTGACCATCGACTCGTCGAACAGGCTGATCGGCGCTTTACCCTTGATACGGGGCTGGTTCCCCCCGAACAAGTTCGCAAACCAGTTTGCAAACTGCTGGAACTCGCTGGATTTCTTGGCGCGACCGGGATCCACAACTCCGACGCGCATGTTCTTGAATCGATCCAGCATCTCCTGCTGATCTTTGCGCGCGTTCTCTCTCTGCCTCTCCTCGGTGCGAATCCTCGCCGCTTCTGCTCTCTCTTCAGCACCGATCTGCATCTGCTCGGATCGTCTTTCCGCTGCGATCTGCTTTGCCTCCACCGCCGCAAGATCGTCGAGGCGCTCTTGACGGGATCGATCTCGTTCTTCAAATCCCATCTCCGCGCCAATGGTCGCTTCCATCGCCGCACCCGCGCCAGCGAACGGGTTATTCGGGTCGTATGAACGGAATCCGCGACCGATGCCGAGGCCGATGGCCTGCATTCGCTCGCGATTGAAGAAGTCTTCGTTGGTAGTTGGCATGGTTCACCTCATGTTCATCAGGTAGTTGCCCCAGCCGTGCTGCGCTGCTTGCATGTTTCCGGCAAACGACCCGAATGGAGCCATTTGCGAAGCAGGATTCGGGGTCATGTTGCCTTGGAAGAACCCTCCTGATGATCCAGCGGCCGGAGCAGCCATGCCGCTCAACCCGGCTCCAAACACAGCGCCACCGATTGAGCCAATAGCAGACCCAAATGCACTTGTGCTTGCTCCAGCGAGATTCGCTGCCTGACCACGGAACTCGTATCCGACATTGAGACCTTGCTGGTAAATGTTGAACTGCTGACCAAGACCAGCCTGCTGCATGTTGGCGATGTTCCCGCTGTAGGTCTGATACATGTTCGACAGATTTGCCGCAAGAGACTGCTGTATGCCGGACATGCCTTGTCCCATCTGTGCAGAAAGCGTGGACATGCCCTGCGCTCGCTGCGCCTCAAGCGCGGACAACTGGCCTGCGTACTGCTCGCGGATCATCCCTTCTCGGAGAGCGCCCTGCGATCCGATGTTCTGAACGCGCTGCTGGCCGAAGGTGGTCTGTCCAAGACCCGTGAAGGCGTTGCTCGCTGTCTGCGCAGCCTCCTGCCTACGGGTCTCCTGACGAGTCGCCTCGATCGTCGATTCGCGACCGATGCGCATCTCGCCGAGAGCGCGATCCATGCCAGCACCATACTCAGAGCGAGCCTGTTCGAAGTACCGTGAAAACGACTGCTCGGCTCGCTCCATTTCGGTGCGGTACAGCGACATGTTCGCCTCCCGCTCCCGCGAGTACTGCTGCATGATCGGCGCGAACAAGTCTCGGTATTCGTCTCCAAGATCACGAAAGTCTGCGATGGCGGCACGACTAGTAGCACGCAGCGCGCTTCTGCGCGCGCTCGCGCCCATTGCGCCCATAGCAGCGCCACCAAGCATCATCGCGCCGCCGATAATCAATGGAATAGCCATTACGGATCACCTCTGCTCTTTCCGACCTGTGACACGATGACGGACATGCGTTCGATAGACCACGGCTTGCCGTCCGATGCAATGGTCATGTACATCGCCTCGCCACGGATACGGCACTTCTTCGCCGTGTTGCGGCCGGGTACGAGTGTCCCGACTTCGATAACTTCCGCTTCGGGAAATGAAGCGCCTGACACATCCGCGTTGTCTCGCTCATCAGGGCTGACAGGGATCTGCTGGATCGTGATCATCGCTCCATCGGGCGATCCGATGTCTGCCGTGATCTGCTCGTACTCGACGAGTTGCGGAGGAGACCCGGCGGTTACGCCAGTAGCAGCACCATCGACGGCCGGAGTGCTGTCCCGTTCGATGACCCACCGCGCTCCGCTCGGAGCAAGCGTGTCCCATCGAATCACCCAGTTTCCCGGGCCGTTGTAGACGCGGTTGATGCCAGCAGCAAACGGATCGTCCTGTGTGTACTGTCCGAACGGACGAATGGCGAATCGACCGTCGATCTCGCTCGGAGACGGGGTGGCAATCGTCCCTCCGTCATACAGCACGGATCCAGCGCCAGCAGCGTTGCCTCCGTCGATCACGAGCGGATTCAGGTTGATGACGAACAGGCTGTCCGTCTGCAAGCCAAGCGCAGTCTGCGCCGTGTCACCCTTGGTGACGCTGATGATCGGAGACTGGCTCAGGTCGGTGAACCCGCTCGGAACCTCGTACTTGTCATCTGCGAGATCGACGCGAATCTCGTTCATCATCACGCGATACGGCAACTGCCCGATCACAGGGCCGATCGTTAGGCTGCTACGGACGAACTGCGCTCGCTGATCCTCGTCCTTCATCTCCTCATCCCAACCATCAACTCCGATTGGGAAGGCCCGGTCAATGATGCTGATCGACTGTGATCCACCAAGGAACAGCCGACCGGACTTCGTTCGGGAACTTCCCACATAGCAGGCCGATGTGGGTGCGTAGATGTTCGGATCGGAGAACCGCTGCGGCCAAAACGAATCGGTCTTCAGGTCGTAGTAGATGTGCAGGCTGGCGTTCTCGACACCGCTGACGGACAGCAGCATCCAAACACCCTCTCGATCAGGGTCGTAGCACAGGCACGGGAACACATCTCCCGTCGATGTGCTGCCAGTCAGCGATGTCGATGCAGCCGCAAATCCAATGGATTCCGCAGTCGATTCCCCGCTCAGTCCACCTTCCGGTGTCTGAATCTTCGTGTCGGCTCCAGTCGCGCTGCCGCCATCCGTATTGATGGATCGAAGCGTTCCTCCCGAAAGCGAACTCGTGCCTCCAATGGCTGGAGTTCCGAAGTCGAGACGGAGGAAGAACGAGTCGAGCCTACCCGCGCTAACTCGGTTCGCGCGGTTGAAGTTGAAGTCATTGGCGTTGATGAAGTACAGCCCGTCATTCGCAAGGATGAACGCGCCCTTCTCCTGCGACTGGCAGTACGCGCGCTGACCTGCGATGCCGATCGACTTGGTCAGACTGACCATCGCGACCTGTTCTTCGAATATCGGATCCGTGGTGAGGAACGAGAACGAGTTCGTGCATCCGAACATCAATCCGGTCTGCGCAAACGGGAAGATCGCGACAATCGGATCACCGAGTGTTCCATATGCCGTGGTGACCGTGCCACCGATACCGCTCATCGCTCCAATAAAATCGGTTCCGCTCCATCCATCATCAGACGCACCTGTTGCTGCAACCTTGTCGGGAGCGCAGGCAAACCACACATTCGGGGTCTTCTTGTACCCAGCGAGAACAACGCGAGCGCCCCATCGGCAGATCAGCGTGGCTCTGTTTCCTGCTGGACTTGTGGATGGATCCGTGTGGTATGGGCCTTTGTGCGTTCCTACGGTATCTCCCCAAACGGAAACTCCAGTCGTAGTGTCCGTCAGCAGAACCTTCGTGTAGTTCGTGCCATCGACGAAGTAGAAGTACTCGTTGAACTGAACGCCCTCGACCAATCCCGTGGTGTTGAGTTTTAGAGTTCCCTGACCGGGGAAGGCAGTCGCGGTTGCCGTAAGGTCGGCATTCGGATCAGCGTAGTAGATGATTCCGTTCCTGACGAAGATCAACTTCTCGACGAGCGTTCCGCCGATGTACGCCCGGAAGGTGGACATGAACTGCACGCTTCCGAGGTTGTACAACTGCGTGCCGTTGCGCGTGCTGATCCTCATCCTTCCGCTCCACACATCCGAAGGCATCATGTTCACGCATGACGGTGTCATGCCCTGCGGGATCGCAGAGAACTGCGACTGCTCCGTGAAGCCCTTGAACGGAAGTTGGACGGGGATGTGGGTCAAGTGATTCGAATGAGGTCAAATGCAAACGGGTTTCCGGGGACTTGGAGAGCGCCCTGCGTTGCATCGGCGGCAGTTCCCGTTTGATCAACGATGATCGCCTGCGGACTTCCTCCTGCACTCACGAACAATCCACGGTAGACCTGTCCGGCGGTACACCTGATGTTTGCGATTCCCGAAGAAGGGTTGGTGAACACGGTTGGAGAAGCAGAGAACGATGTACCAATCTGCTCTGTTCTTGGGATTCCGCTCGTAGAGAATGTGACGAAGACAACCTGTCCGATTCGCGCGGTATCCAAAAACGATCGCGTGACCGCGTCCTGCGCTGCCGTGGGATTCGCAAGATTGGTGATCCTGTTCGAACCCATGTTCAGGTTTGCAGCCATCTGACCTGACACCGTGAGGTTTCCCGTCACGGTGGCATTCGCAGCCATCGTGACCCCTTGCGACGGGCCAACGGTAATCGCGGCATTTCCCCCGGTAGCAACAACGACGGTGTCTGCGGCCGTGAACGCGATGCCCGTGTTGGTGTCGCCTGTCGTGGTGATCGCGGGTGCGGCTGCGGTTCCGGCGATGAAAGAGGCAACGCCTCCGTGAGTAGACGCTCCGGTCAGCGTCGAAGCGCCATCGACCACAAGCCCGGTTGTCGTGTCCTTCAGCGTGATCTTCTTCGCCACGACATCAACGCCTTCGGTCGCGCTGATTCCCCAAATGTTCTGCGGAACCCACGCGCGCCACGCAGAGACATCGCCGTCCCACACTCGCGTGTACGACTTCGGGGTGACGGTTCCATCACCATCAGTCCAAAGATGCTGCATCACGGTCGTGCCGAACTTCAGCACGAGCATGTTGATGCCGCCGTCAGCGGTCTTGATGTCGATCGGGGCAGCAGGAACCGTACCGCTGGTGATCGATGCAATGCCAGCCCAACGGTACACGCCAGCGACACGGTTGGTCGCTGCATCGATGTCTCCTGCTGGAGACGAGAAGTACGGGAGCGTCCCGCCAAGCCACGGCAACGCCGTCCAGTTGTTGGTGTTGTCGCCGATCTTGATCTGCTTCAGATCGGTGTCGAGGCCGATCTCGCCGACATCGAGGGTCGGAGGTGTTCCGGCGTTCCAGTTGGCGGTCGTGTCTCGGCGTACTTGGATCTTCGCAGTCATGGCTCACCTTCCTCGACGAACCTCGGAGGCACGATGTACATGCCCTCGGGCAACTCGATGCTGTTGCTGGACAGCGTCCATTGCCCGTCAACCAGCATCCACACCCTTCCCTTCACTCCCGGCCCCAGCCTCACGGGACTCTGATCGGGGATGAACACCGCCCTGCTTCCGCAGCCACTCGCGAATGCGAGCGCCGCCACGACGAAGGCGATCACGATCCACATCAGCATCGACCGCCACGGAGCCACGCTCCATGCGCTTTTCAAGGTACGACAGGAGGCCGAGGGCGATGGTCGCGATGATCCTGTCGAGCATGGCATCACTTGGCTCCGGCCTGTTCGCTGCTGACCTTGTTGTCTCTCGCGAAGATCAGGCCAAACCCGGCGATGCAGGCGGCGATGACGGCGGCCCAGTCAGCCGTGGTCGCAGGGTCGTTGTCGAAGGTCGCGGAAAGCGCGCCGCCGATGGCGACGAGCATCGCGCCAATGCCTGCAACCGTGGTGCGCCACGATGGGATGAACTCGGTCAAGACTTGCTCCTTTCAAGACGATCCAGCCGTGCGGCTAGGTCGCGCAGACGCTCTTCGGTCTGCTTGTCCGTGAGTGTGAAGCCGACCTGCGCCTTCGCGAGATCGGAGACGATGCTGCTCAACTCCTTGACCTGCTCGCTGGTGGTAGCCAACTGCTGATCCTTGCGGCCCATCTGCATCAGAACCGTGCCGATGCCGATGCAGATCGCGACGAACTGCGCCCACGATGCCACAAGTTGAGAGTTCTTCTTGCTGTCTTCCGTCATTGCACGAATCCCCTGCGATACCTGACTGGGTCGGAGACAAACGCGCCTGACCGGACGGGATTCAGGCGACCGTAGTCCCTCTGTGCAATGCCATCCTTGATGGCGGCCGCGTTCCAAATGGGGCCGTTGTCGATCTCGATCAGCCGCGCGGCCAGCCCTTCGTCTTCGTAGGCAACGGCGAAGGCGCGGCAGTAGGCGATCAGGAGAGCCTCGACATACGGAGGAACAGGGATGATGTAGGTGTCGGGGGTGACCGCATTCGTCTCGCCCGAGACGGCCGTCCATCCCGCGCGGTAGCGCATGATGATGGCATCGTTCGTGGTTGCCTGCGGAGTGGGGTAGATATCGAGCCGTGGGGCAGGAAACGCAGTCCCGGCCACAAGAGGGGTCACATTGTCTGCCTGCGCCCACGGTCGGGAGAGAGCCGCGTAGTAGACGCTGTCCAGCAACGCTGGGGCCATGCTGTTGCGGAACAGTTCGATCTGCTCGGGACTCGTGAGTTCGACGCGCCAGCCTAGTCCAGCCTTCGTGACGAGGCTGATGATCTCCTCGGCATCACCGGGCATTGCCGCCCAGTTCTGATTGGCTACCAGCGAGACAGGACGGCCCGTGCGCTCACGGAACCGCCATTGCTTGGAGAACAGGTAGTTCCCAGCCTGATTGACGATCTCGGCGATGCGCTGGTTCTGCGTGACACCGCTGACGATCGACGGTTGGCCGCCGAGCGCGAGGAGGATGTGCTGGCGAAGGCCACCGTAGGTAAGCATGGAAGCGGGTGGCCGTGGTTTCCCACGGCCACCCGGTAGTAGGTTTTAGGTCACGCGCCCTGCGAGCCGAACGACAAACCGTTGAACAGAACACGACGGAGATTCGGGCCTGAAGAGTTCGTTTCCAGCGCAAGAGCGACTCCGGTTCCAACCAGCGTAACGGCTGGAACAAGGACTCCCGCTCCGGGCGTGAGGACGGTAGCGCCGATCGTAGCGGTTCCGGTGACCTTTGCCGTCACCATGCCTGCGATGCAGACACGGCATCGAGAACCAGCAGCGGCAGCCTCGGTGACAACGCCGTAGATGCCACCCTCACCGAGCGCGGCCGTCGAGAGAACGACAACATTGAAGGGGTTCTTCTTGTTGTCGAGATCGTCGTAGGTGGCGGTGTCGGTGTAGGTGGTGTTGTTACCGGGAAAATCGAACATGACGATGTCGCCAACGGTAACGGCGACACCAGCAATGGGCTGGACGATGACCTGATGCGGCGTGGCCGCAGCGAGGTTTCCAGTCGGGGCGATGATTCCTGCGATCATGTGTGTGTCCCTCCTTTGGGATCAGGCAACGGTGAGAGGCACAACAACGCCATGACGCTGGCGGCTGTTGCAGAACAGGTTCGACCAGCAGTCCACGGGCTGGACATAGGTGAACGGCTGGTTCGGGTGACGGAGAACCTCGTGCTGCTTGAAGTAGCGCCGAGCGTGGAAGATCGGCGTGAGGTAGTTGCCGTTGACGAAGTAGTAGCGAGGAGCGCGGACAATCGTGTTCGCACCCAACTCGGTTCCGAAGTTCGTGAACACGCCGTTCGCACCAGTAACGCCGTTGTAGCCACCAATCGTCTGCGTGACTGGGCTTCCGCTGGCCGGGTAGATGGCAGCCGTGTCGAGGTCGGAGCAGTAGGTGACATCGATGCCTGCGTAGGCAGGGCTGCTGTAGGAAGCATCCTGATACGAGACGAGGGTGTCGTTGGAGAGACGCAGCGCGTTGCGGTAGTTCTGAACGCCCTGTCGGCTGGTGAGGATCATCTGCCGATTGAGGTTGTCGTTCTCAAAGTACTGCTGACGGGTCGAGGGAGCCTCGTACTTCAGGCGCATGAACATGACATCCATCGCGTTGAAGAGGTTGCTGAACGCCGGAGTATGCGTGGTTCCCTGCGCATAGACCGTGTCGGCAGTCAGCGCAGTAGCGTTGATGTCGCTCCAGTTCGTCCCGACCGGGGTGAGCGCCGAGGCTCGGCTGTTGTAAATCTCGACGATGTTCGTCCAGCGGTTCTCCGTGAACGGAGAGATGCGCATGACGGTAGTCGAAGCATTGGTCGTTCCGATGTACGGGGCCGTGCCACGGTGACCGAGAGCGCCGCCGAAGTTCTGCGAAATCTCGGTGAGGAAGTACGGGAGCGAGTACGGCAACTTGCCGCTGTCGCTCTCCATGCCGGAGACGGACGGGACGGCCCACAGATCCTCTTCGAATCCGTTGAGCATCGAAGTCCACATCCGCTGTTCCTTGATGCGCTTCAGCCGCTTGTAGGCGACCTTGGTGCTGGCAGCGGTCTCGCCCGTGTTGAGTTCGACCTCCGCGTCAGTCCACGACATGTGGTCGATGTGGAAGCGCCACGGGGCGCGCACATAGTCGGTGACCTGCGGGTTGCGCCACACGAAGGTGTCGTTCGGCTGGTAGTGGTCGTAGGTGCGCGAGTCATCGAACATGATGACATCGCGGATCTCGGTTCCACCCTGAATGGTCTGCTCGCGGGACTTGCCCTTCAGGAGGCGGCTGAAGGCGTAGGTGTTCTTGACAGCCTCGTTGATGACCTGATCGGCGCTCGTCAGGTACGACGGCCCGGTCGTGGTCATGAAGTCGTTGAAGGTCGTGATTGCAGGCATGATGCCCTCTCTGTGTTAGCGTGAAAGGATTCGGAGCGCGTCCGCGCGCGTGCCGCCCGAAAGCAGGATGTCGAGAACCGCGTCCTCGCGATCGACTTCGCGGGTCTGACGCGCAGGCGGCTGGCCCACGGTCGGACGCGCGGAGTTCCTCGGATCAGGTCGCTTCGGCTCGCCTGCCCTCATTCGGAACGCCTCTTGGACGATGTCCGAGATGGATTCGAACTGACCGGGATTCTCGCGCCCGATCTGCGCTGCCACCTTTGTGATCTCGTCGATGGTCGGGGCGTTCTTCCCGTACATCGGCGCGAGACGCTCGTAGGCGCTGCGGGTCTCGTACTTCACCTCCATCGCCTTGGTCTTCTCTTCGAACTCGGAGCGAAGACGGTCGGTGATGGTGCGCAGGGGCTTTGCGGCCTCGTCGCCGAAGATTTCCCCGAACTGCGACAGCGGATCCGCATCTGCTTCTCCGTCATCGCTGTTCGAAGAGTTCTTAGGTGAAGTCTTCGGAGCCTCCTCGGCCTTCGCCTTCTTGGCTCCGAACGAATCCACATCGGCCTGCCTCTTCGCCGCCTTCAGCCCCCAGTCCTTCACCTTGGAAGGATCGGAGCGGATGGAGTCGATGATCTCGGCCGGAACGCCATCCCGCTGCAATGCCTTCAGCGCCCGATCGAAGTCGGGGTCGTTCGCTGGAGCAGACGGTTCAGGCGTGCGATCAACCCGCCGTGGCGCGGGTTCGTCGATGCCGAGGAGACGATCAAGGACAGCGTCCTCGCTTTCGGAGTTGTCCGCATCAATGGCGGCTTCCGCAGCGAGTTGCTGCACCGGATTCGGTGTCTCATCGACAGGCTTGGCTGGTACTTCGGGTTCTGACATTTCAGTCCTTTTCGAAACCGTGCCGCGCCATGACTTCGCGTTCATGGCGCTTCGACATGATGACGGGCTTTCCCTGTCGGTTCGTCTTGCACCCCTCCAGCCTGCGCGGAAGCGCCGTGCTGACATAGGGATACTGACTGCGATTCGTACCCGGATCCACTTGCGGAGTGCTGGCGATTCGGGTCAGGGTTCGCCCTTCGTGTGTGATAATACTGCCGATGGAAGGCGCGTCACGCATCATCATGGTGATTTCAACCACATTTCCATCGGAGTCGAGGAACTCGTACTTCATGTCACATCGCCCTGTTGGCGGCTCCTTGGAGACCTGCCCTGCTGCTTGCGGGGATCGGGTTCGGCTCGCCCATCTCGTTCAGCGGCGGCCCACCTGACGGCCCGGGCATCGCTCCAGCCTGCGCGGCCTGCTGCTGCTGGGCCATCTGCATCATGGCGTTCTGATCGATCATGTCGGCGAGGTGCGGCATGTTCAGCGCATCGCCGACCACCGAGAGGATCTCGCGCCACTTGATGAACGGCATCGCCATCATTCCCTGAGCGACCGAGGTGGTGATCTGAAGCAGTTCCATCGCGCGCTTCTGCACGAGCGCCTCGGAGACGCGCTCCATGCTGTACGCATCGACGGCGACCTCAAGATCCTCCCACCCCGGCATCCGCACGCCGCCCGTGAACTTCGGGTCAGCCTCCAACAGAGCCTCCGCGCCCTCGCGCCCGAGCGGGAATGCGACACGATCGTCGTGCCACATGTACCACAAAACTGATCGAGCGAGATCATCGACCGACTCTTGGAACTGGCGCTTGAGGTGCGCCATGCGCATGGTGGCGCTGGACTCGGCCACGGCGACCTCGGTTGCTGTCGCCGAGCCTTGGATGTTGCCGCGCATCGCGTCATGGATGCCCGACACGCGGTCGAGGCGATCCTGCGCCATCTGCGAGTACTGCACCTGCTGCTGGGTGATGCCGCCGACCTCAAGGTTGACCACCTTGTCCTTGTCGAGGCTCTCCGACAGGATGATGTAGTCGTGCGGCCTGTCCTTGATGTCCTGCGCCAGTTTCGCGTTGCGCGCATCGACCATGACGAGCCGCTTGTAGGCGGCCGCGCTCGACCGAACGCTTGTCAGGTGGGCGTTGAGATCCTCGACCTGCGACTGGATCGCCATCAGGGGCGACAGCGGGTACGGGTCATCGGGGACGGTGTACACGCCGAAGACGGTGTACGGGCCGTTGCGGGGGCCGAAGTACGGGATGGGCTTGCGGATGTACCCGTCCCACTTGCTCGACTTCGACCGCCCCTTCACGAAGGTGTAGATCGTCCCGTTCACCATGCCGGGGCCGAGCAGTTCGTCGATCTCCTCGGCCGCCGACTCGTCGGACTCGGGAACCCAAACCTCGTAGACGGCAAGTTCCTTGCGATCCTCGATGTCTCGGCCGTTGTCATCGCGGATCTCGTCGAGGTCTGTGCCTGACGGGATCGAGAGGATCGCCTCAAGGTCGTAGGTCTTGTCGTTCTCCGCGCGCGCGACGAGGTCGTTCTTGTCCATCGCGTAGCAATGGCCCATGAACCGAGCGTCCTCGATGTGGGTCGCGGCCGGATCCATGAAGAACCGCTCGGGACTGATGCGGTAGACCCGGGGAAGATACGGCTCCTTCCCATCGGTCTTCCTGACCTCGGGACGCGGCTCACTCACCGTGAGCGCAACGCCGTATGTGAACAGCATGTCGGTGGCGACACGCTCAAGCGTCCGGCGCAGTTTCGTGATGCGCGACCAGCGGTTGATCGCGATCTGAAGCCTGCGCCCGATCATCAGGTCGAGCATCGGCTCGCCCAACTTCACTCGGAACTTCGGAGTGTCGTGGATGATGCGGGGCAGCACCAGCGACACATACTCGTGTCCGAAGTTCTCGGGATCGTCGATGTAGGGATCGGCACGGTCATCGCGGAACGCGGGGCCGTGGTACTTCTCGACCATCGTCCGAAGGGACGAAAGATGCGTGTCGCGGAATCTCTCCGCGCTCTCCACCTCTCGGCGGATTGAATCAAACGAAAGGTCGAGCATCGATCACCTCACTTCTTTCCGCCGCCGACCTCGCCTCCGGCCTGAAGGCCGACCTGCGCGGTCTTCCGCACCACCGCTGGCTTCGCGCTGCGACGGCGAGAAAGAGCGCCACGATGCGCGCCGTTCTTACCGCCGTCATTGCCACCCTTCTTCGCTCCACCGTTTCCGTATCGGTTCTTCGCCTTTGCCATGTTCAACTCCTGCGCTTCGCGCACTTCTTGCAGTTTCCGTTCATCTTGCGCCCTGCTCGCGCGAGCGGGGTCTTGGCCTTGCCGGAGCGGTGCATCTTCTCGTGCATCAGGCGCTCTCTCTGCGATGAGACTGGGGTCGGCATCACTTGCTCCGTTTCTTCGCGGCCTTCTTGGGCAGCGACTTGATGTTCTTCGTCTCGCTCGCCCACTTCTTCGCCGTCTTCGGCATGGTGGCGAACATGTACTTCTGCTGTGCCTTCGACTTGAACGGCATCAGCGCACGATCCTTTCCTCGGTCTTCATGTAGTCAACCGTGAACGAGTTCGCCCGTGCGCCACCTCCGGCGACACGGTCTCTGATCTCGATGCACGGCATGGCGTATGAACCAGTAGCCGCCCGTTCGGCGACATCGTTTCCGACCCACTTCCACACGCGCTGACCATTCACGAAGAACAGGAAGTTCGTCGCGGCCTTCGTCGATTCGACACGGAGAACCTGCCAGTTCGCTACGGGAACCCCGGTGTCGAACTCGGCAAGGATGTTCTGCCCCGGAACGGCCGCTCCGGCCGATACCGCCGCCCTCCATGTCGTTTGGCCGTTCAGGTGGTAGAAGTACGCACCCGACTCAAGAGCCTGATTGTGGTTCAGCGTGTAGCCGCAGGTCATTATGCAGTCCGCAGCCGCGCTGACGCTCGTCTTCAGGCGAGCCTCGATCTCGTACTCGCCTTTCCTGATGTCCCATGCTCGGCTAATCGCGGCCGAAGTATCGACCGACTGGAATATGCCGATCCGGTTGGCGAACACCGTGCCGCTGGTTCCTATCCCGAGCGTGCATGTTACGGTTCCGAGGCAATCCGCGTTCTCGTTGCTGTACACATCGGTCGGGATTCCGATGGTCGCGTTGTTCGACCTGACGATTCCGAACGGCTTCGCGCTGGAAATGAAGTCCGTGAACAGCGTCAGGTTCTTCTTCGGGATCCAATCGGTGAATGTATGGAGCAGGGTCATCGGTTGGCCTTCAACTTGACCAGCATGTAGTCGGCCTCGACGGACTGTGCCGACGCAAGCGATCCAGTCTGCGTGCGGTCGCGAATCTCGATGTGAGGAAGGAGTCCGGCGTTCGTCGGCAACTGGCCGTCGAATGTCGCGACCAGCGTGCCGTTCGCGTAGAGTTTGGCGCGGTTCGCATCGGCATCGAGGAACACGCGGAAGTCGCTGAAGACAGTCTTGGAAACGCTGGTGGCGACCGAACGGACGATCGAGCCGTTCACGATGAGCGCGGCAGTCCAGTTGGAGTCGGTTCCGAATGCGTAGAACCCAGCGAGGTGGGTTGCGGCGATGCCCCCGGTGTCGGTCGGAAGACCGATTCCGAATGTGACGCAGACATTCGCGTTGTTCGCCACGCTCTTGAGGCGCGCTTCGAAGTCGATCTCGCCACGGCCCACGCGGAAGTCACGGTTGACCGATCCACCAGCGGCGATGGGAGCGGCCGGATACACGCCGATCGCCGGGTACACGCCCACGGCCGAGTTCGCGGCCGATGGCACGGTCATGGTCATCGTCCCGAGCGGCTGGTTCGGCTGCTGCGTGTCGGTGTTCGTGTTGGAGAACGAGAAGATCGAGACTTGCGTGGTCGCGGTCGGAACGACCCCGAGCGGAGCCGTGTCGCCGATGAAGTCGCTGAACAGGCAGATGTCCTGCTTGCGGAACTGCTCTGTGAATGCCGTGAACATCGTCATGGTTCCATCCTCTTTCTGCCGCGCTTCGATCAGCGTGGTGTAGATTCTCTCGATGTCCTGAACGATCTGCGAGACGCGAGCAGGGGTGACTCCGATCCGTGCGGCGACATCCTGCTTCCGAAGACCTTCCGAGAGCATGAGCGCGACCTCGCGCTGCCTCGGGGACAGCCAGTAACTCCATGCATCGAACCAGTCGCGTTCAGGCTCGGGGTCGAACCACTTCCGGTCTCCGTCGAGAAACTGTCGCGGCCTCTCCGACCGCACCCTCTCGCGTCCTTCGCCGCCTCGCCTTCCAAGTTCGCGCCTGATCGCATCCACCATATCGAAGTGGATCCTGCGCAACTCAACGCCTTCGGCGCGAAGCGCGTCGATCGCGAAGTCGTGCGCGTCCTTTCCATCGATGCTGGTGAAGTTCTTCCACCGCATGTACCTGTCGGCTCGACGCAGCAGACGGTTGTACAGTTCCCATCGCACGGCATCACTTCTTGCTCCTGTTGTGCGAGCGTGATGTCACGCGGAGGTTCGACCTGCGGTTGTCTCGGGGGTTCCCGTTCCTGTGGTCGATGTCCTTGCCATCGCCCTTTCGGACGCGGCCGTCGCGGATCGCCTCCCTGCGAGCCTTGTTCCGAGACGCGCGATCCTTCTTCGACGCGGTCGAGGACTGGAACTTCAGGTACTCGGAGCGGTAGTCGCGGGGCATCAGCGTTTCCTGCCCCAGTTGCGCTTCATGTCGGCATACGCCTTGTCGCTGACCGTGGACTTCGACTTCGGGCGCGATGTCCCAGCCGCCTTGCGGCGGTTGATGTTGCCGACGAGCGAGTTCTTCTTCGCAGCCATCAGCACTTCCACCTTCTGCGAGCAGCCTTGCCACGCTCGCCAGTCCAGCCAGCGGAGCGCGCGCAGAACGACTTCTTGCGAGCGCCTCCCTCGGGCTGGGGAGCCTTGAGGTTCGACCCGGTCGCGGCGTTGTACTTCGCGCGGCCCTTCGCGGTCAGGCCAGCGCCCTTCGACACGGGAAGTTTCTCACCGCGTCCGACAGAGAGGTTGGGTGGCCGCTTCTTCTTCATCGGCGTGGCTCGTGCTTCCGCTTCTCGTCCTCGTCATCGTCCTTCTTCTTCTCGTCCTTCTCGCGAAGGTCTTCGAAGGGACGGATGATCCTGCGACCCGAGAAGCCGCCGATCGTTACACCACGGGCCGCCGATGCCGTTGGACGAGGAGCGGACATGATCAGCCCTTCTTCGGCTTCAACTTCTTCGGGCCGCCCTTACCGCCGCCCTTGCCATTGCCCTTGGTCGAGTGCTTCGCACCGGACATCATCGAGCCGTTCGGCATCTTGTGCTTCTTGCCGCTGCCGTAGCCTGCGCCGTAGTTCATCGGAACACCTCGTCGTGCTTGAGAATCACTCCCAATGCCTCGCTCGGAAGAGCCGCGTCCCTGTTCTCGGAACTGACTCCCTCCTCACAAAGCATCAGCGCGCCAGCACAAGCAATCACACGATCGCCGTGAGACTCACGCGCGCCCGATGCTAGGTCGCGCACAGACGCGGCCTCGATCGATCCGTCATCAAGTATCACATAATCCATCATCTCCCGCAATGTTTCTTCGCTCGGAATCCGAACAGTCCCCTGACTGATCGCCCGACTCAGCGCCCCGAGCAGCGTCCGCTTCGCCCTCCGGCTGCTGTTCCAGCCGTACCGAACCGTCAGCCGCTCGGTCGTGGTTCCCACCATCCGCTGGCGGTACACCGCCGAGTACCCGATCCGCTGGAAGTCGTGGTGCATCGCCGCACCCGGGCCGTTGACCTCCCACCCGATCATCGGCAGCCGCCGACCCCGGTAGGCCGTCATCGCCACCTCCACCATCTCCTGCGCCAAGTCGTGCGGCGGGACATTCGGGTCGGCAAACTCAGCCACCACCTCCCGGTTGTCCGCGTCCATCACGCAGATCGCCGCATTCGCCGAACCCGTCCCATACGACGGATCCGCGAACATCACATATTCCCGCTCCACATCCCCGTGGCGGAACACCCGCCACCGCCCGTGGGGATCCGCCACGAACCGACCCCGGAGCAACTCGCACTTCTCCCCACCCACCGCAAACTCGTTCGCGTGCGCCGTCACCACTCCCGGCGTGAAGAAGTTCGAACCGCTGCCCACCTCGGTCGCAAAGACATTCTGCGCCATGTCCACCGTGTCGCGGCGCTTCATCTGCTCCCCAAGCCACGGTGTCCACACGAACTCCGACCCAGCCATCCCCGTCACCCGGCCGTCCACATCCACCCGGGTCTCCGCATTGGCCCCCTTCAGCGGGTGATCCGTGTACAGCAACTCCACCAGCCTCGGATCCCCCTGCGTCCGGGCCATCCGCACCAGCGTCGAGTACTGGGTTCCGCTCCCAAGTGGGGTACTCACCGCAATCCGACACGCCGAGGCATCCGCCGCAGACCGCCAAGCAGCCTCGGCCTCCCCCATCGACGCGAACTCGTCGAACAGAATCAGGGTTCTGCGGCCACCACGGCCGACATGGGCAGTACTCGCCTGACCCGCAATCGTCGCCCCCGACAGCGGATTCCTCAACATCATGTGCTGCCGGGTCTCCGAACCACGCCGGAGCAACTCGTCCGCAGGCCCGGGAAGCAACCAAGGCGGCTGACTCTGAAGAAGGAAGTCCACCTTCCACATCAGGCTGTCAGGATCACCGGGGCGATCCACGCCATCCTCCACGCGACTGACCAGCAGCGCCTGCCAACCCTTGAACAGCCAGCCCCACCCAGCCACCGCAGCCAGCAGCCAACTCGCCCCCATGTCGCGGCTCTTGCGAACCACAACATCACGACCGTCGCCAACAGCATCGATGACCTCCTTCACCGCCCTCTCCTGACACGGCCACAGCACAAACGGCCGATTAGGCTTCTGACTGGGTACTTCCCGGCCCGTGGTGGGGTCAACCTCCTTCGGCGCGTAAGTCCAACCCGTCAGCCGCAACCACAAGCAGATGTCTTCCGCAAACGCAGCACGGAAATCCGCCTGCGCGATGGGGTCAGTACCCGTTGCGTCCAAGAACTTCTTGCGTAGTCGCGTGATTTCGGACATGTAGGTATGGATTTAGGGGTCAGTACTGTGATGAGGGAGGGGGGTATTAGATACTAGGTTCCCGACGCGCGCGCGCTCGGGGGGGTGCGCCCGGGTGTGCGCGCGTGACGCGGGGGCGTGCGTGCGCGTGGCGCGCGTGGCGCGTGCGTGCGGCCGCCTGCGTGACGCGGGGGCGCGCGCGTTGCCTTCCACCGCCGCCGTCATGCCTGCCACTCGGCGAGCAGGAGCCGCGCCCTGCCGCCCTCCCCGACCTCGGCCGACAGCGTCGTGCGCTGATCGACCTGCACCGATGCCCTGTCGCGGTAGACCTCGGGCCGCAGACCCTTCAGCCTGAACTGGAGCAGCGTGACTTGCGCAGGGGTCGCGTCGATCTCCCCCGTGGCGATGGCATCGACGATGCCCTCCAGTCGCGTGGCCGTCTCGGCGCTCGTCGCCTTGTGCCTCTCGGCGAACTCCGGGTACAGCCGCATCCACCGATGCACCTGCGCGTCCCCGACACCTGCCGCCTCGCAGGCAGCGCGCCACCCCTGCGCCCCAACGGTGTCGAGCCACACCGCCATCTGCCGCTCACGCTTCTCAGCCATCGCAGGCGGTTCCGCCGTCTCCGGCAGCGAATCGAACAGGATTGTCGCAGGAAGTTGCTTTGCCATAACCACCACATCCTACGGCACTTGTGAAGAACTTGGAACAATCGCTCAAGCGATCTGCAAGAAAAATCCGAAGAAGTGTTTGCACCACCACAAGTGTGGTGCATACTGTTGGGCATCGAGGGCAGCGCGTTGCTGACCTCGGCCCCTCCCGAAAGGAACCTGACCATGAAGTTCAACAGCGCCAACCGCACCGTCCTCGTCAAGCACTCTTCGACCCTGTTTGAGTTCCAGTACCGCAAGGGCTTCCGCGCAACGATCAACATCAGCGTCGAGTGCGAGCAGGGCTTCGGTGGTCAGCCGACCTACACGGGCAGCGTGTTCGTGTTCGCCAACGGTAGCAGCGCCGACACCTACCTGAACTACACCATGAGCGCGCGGAACGCCGAAGACCTCGCCATGCTGCTCTCGATCGATGCCGCGCCGTACAACATCGCGATGACGGTGTGGGCGCAGAGCGCGGAGTATGTCCACCGCGACTCGGGCCTCCCGATCAGCGAGACCAACGGCCCGGTCGAGACCGCTGTGTGGGCTGCGTTCCGGCACGAGATCGACGGCCTTCCGACCTCCAAGTACCTGCCCCTCACGGGCCGCGCCGTCTGACCTGCCGATCCCCCGCCAACCCTCCCGGCTCCGGCCGGGGGGGCTGCGGGTGACCGTCACCCCTCCGCTCCCCGACCCCGAAAGGATCGACCCATGTACACGCTCCAATCTGACCGGAACAACAACCTGATCATCTGCAAGGGCGACCGCGTCCGCAACGGCTACGCGATCATCGCCTACGGCTCGTACAACGAACTGCTCGCCGAGAAGGCGCGCATCATCCTCTCCCGCACCCGCTGATCACGAAAGGATCGACCCCATGCCCCGCAAGTTCCAGACCGTCACCGAAGCCTGCGATGCGACCCGCAAGCACACCCGCACCATGATCTTCGCGGAACTCCGCGAGCGGATCGACATCGCGACCGCCGACCTCGCGAAGTGGGAGCCGCGCCGCGCGACCTGCTCGTTCATCACCACCGCCGAGGACTGCCGCATCGAGTACACCCGCATCATCGGCATGATCGATGCCCTTGAGGCCATCGGCGGCCACACCTTCGGCTTGTGGGCTGCGGCGCAGCGCGCGAAGATCGCCGCCTGCGAGCGTTGCCCCGAGGTCGCGAAGGTTCTCGGCTCCTGAACGATTTCCAACATTCTCACCACATTTCTGTTGACTCACCTCTGACCCGCGCTATCTTCCCCCTGTCGCCAATCCCGGCGACCACAGCCCCGAAAGGACTGACCATGCTCGCGACCCGTTTCATCATCGCCCTCTGCCCCGCGACCCCCCGCTACCTTCACGCCGACACCGCCAACCAGTTCGCGTCCGAAGGGTTCTACGCGACCGCCGACAAGGCGAAGGCCCGACTGTTCGACACCTTCGACGCTGCGATGGATGTCGCGAAGAACATCAAGGGATGGGGCGGCGCGCAGCGCGTCGAGCAGATCGCCGTCGAGGTCGAGGACACCCGCGTGACCCTCGACACCCCCGAGGCGCGCATCGAGGTGCGCGACAATGCGACCGCGCAGTACAACGCCGCCATCGAGGCGGGGTACGCCGAGCGCAACGCCGCCGAGGAGGTCGCCGTGGAACTGCGCGCCCTCGGCATCAAGGTCGGCGTGGACTACCGGGATGGCGCGTCCTGCGCCGTGAGCCTGTACCTCGCCGACCACCTCGGCAACCTGCTCAACCTCGACTGGGATCCGATGCAGGACGGCTTCTCCTACGAGACCGAGGGCGACGATGCCTGCGACATCGGCGAGACCGAGGCGCAGCATGAGGCCGAACCCTGCCCGGACGCAGACCCCGGCTGCGAGTGCTGCGGCGGGACGGGTGTCCGAGTCACCCACTACTTCGGTGACTCGCTGCACGGCTCGACCTCGGATTGCGAATGCACTTTCCGGTGCGATGGCTGCGACTCGACCGATGCCGAGCCGTGCGGCGACTCCGAGGGCTTCGCCTTCTGCGCAGCCTGCCGCGCGAAGGATGCGAACGCCCCCCGCGACTGACCTTTCCTTTCGTGGCATGGGGCGATGCGACCGCCCCATAACACGATCTTCGACAATCTCACCACATTTGTGTTGCACCTAGCCGAATCCGACCGATACTGTTCTCGTCACCAATGACGGTGACCCAAGCCACGAAAGGGCTGACCCCATGTTCTGCGACTCGACCATCATCACGATCAACACCGCGCTCGCCTACATCGCCCTCAACCGCGATGCCCTCCGACTCTCGACCGCACCGGGTTGCTCGGGCGCACTCGCGACCGTCCACATCCGCTGCGAGCGCATCGCGGCGCAATATGTGCAGACCGTCTCCGGTCGCGGAGGACGCTGCGCGGTCGGCACGAAGCGCACCCCTGCCTACTACGAGGCGACCTGCGACCTCGGGAACGGCCTCGACTGTTGGGCGCAGGGCAGCAACCCGGCGGCGGCGTTCCGCAACCTGTTCAAGGCGCTGCGCGCGAAGGTTGCCGTGAATGACCCCCGCATCATCGTGCCGCTCGTGCTGTCGCACCCGACCGAGGCGGCGAAGCAGGCGCGCGCCGAGCGCAAGGCGCAACGCGATGCCGCGTGGCAGGCTGACCTCGACCGCGCCGTCACGGCCGTCGAGGCCGAGCGCGACGCCGCGACTACTGTCATCGGCCCCGCGCCTGAACTGCGCGCCGTTGACTCGCACGACGATAGCCTGCATATGCGGGTCGGCGGGTACTCCCGCTTCGTCTGCAACAACCTCGCGCCGCGCTTCGTC
>Ga0315906_10001090_pt1 | contig 41253 bp, 38 predicted proteins | sample LakEriMetagenome_4_FD_203526 | JGI IMG/M metagenome (GOLD analysis project Ga0315906, IMG submission 203526) | Freshwater fungal communities from buoy surface, Lake Erie, Ohio, United States - Buoy 2 MA122 | ecosystem: Environmental > Aquatic > Freshwater > Lake > Lake biofilm | place: USA... | reverse complement strand
GGTTCCCTCCGTTCTCCGTCTTCCACAATGGTGCGTGGTAGCGAGGGCAGGAATCGAACCTGCTACCAAGGGCTTATGAATCCCCTGCTCTACCGGTGAGCTACCCCGCCGTGCCTCTGCATAGGATACCGAACGGGGCTCCCCCACGCACTCCGGGGCCAGCGCCCGCCAAGGAGGCGATCCGCTAGGCTCCGATGATGTTGCGAATCCTTACCCTTTGCCACGGCAACATCTGCCGCTCCCCTCTCGCTGAGGTCCTGATTGAGGCGGCGATCAGCGCCGACCCGCGCCTCGCTGGGCGCGTGGTGGTCTCAAGTGCAGGCACCTCTGACGAACACGTCGGCGAGGGCATGCATGCCAACAGCGCCGCAATCCTCAGTGCACGTGGTCTACGAACCGCCCACCGAGCACGCCTCTTCACCCCAACGCTGGCCGCCAACCTCGATCTGGTGCTCGCCGCCGATCAGGCCAATCTACGAAACGGGCGCACCATCATCCGCATGGCAGATCGACAACCAGAGATTCGCTTGATCAGGGACTTTGATCCAACGGCCGTTGGTCGCGACCTCGACGACCCGTGGGGCTACCCGTCAGCAGAATACGAGCGTGTCGCCGCGGAGATTTCGGCCGCGATCCCCGGCCTACTTGCGGAGCTCCGCGACCGGGTCTAGCGTTACTTGGTCTAGCGCTATTTGAAGGAGAGGATCGCGTCCACAAGGACGCGGTCAAATGCGTCGGCATCCACACCAACTGCCACATCCACGTCGGGGGTTCGTCCGCGCTGCTTCAAGCGATCGCCATACCAGTCGGTAATCGTGCGGCCGCGTGCAAGGTCGCCGAGCTCAACGTCAACGGCTGCATGCACGAGCGCCAAGAGGTTCGGCACCGCAAGATGCGCCACCGCAACCGCGTCGTGCACCGCAGAGGCTGGCCAGTCATACCGATCCTTATGGAAGATGGCGTAGAAGCGCAGCAGGTCAGCAAAGATCTTTGCCGGTAGCGTCCCAGCAGCATCGAGTCGCTTCATCGCCGCTTCGCCAGTGAGGGCACGGTGTGTTGCATCAAGGCAGACCATGGTGATTGGAATCCCTGCGGCGAAGACGATCGCCGCAGCATCAGGGTCAACGTACGAATTGAACTCCGCCGATGCCGTCACATTCCCCTCGGCGATCGCACCGCCCATCCAGCAGATGTGCGCGATCTTGGCCTTCAGCTCGGGGTGATCCCGCAGCAGAATGGCGATGTTCGTCAATGGCCCGAGCGGCACAAGTGTGACCGGCTCAATCGCCTCGCGAAGCAGTGTTGCAATCAGGTCAACAGCGCCCGCGGCATGCTCCACACCCGTTGGCTCTGGGAGCTCCGCCCCATCGAGCCCGGAGTCGCCGTGCACGTACGGTGCAACCCAGAGTGGTCGCACGAGTGGCACATCGGCACCAGCGGCAACACGCACATCGTTCGCGCCAAGCAGGGCCAAGGTTCGGCGCAGATTTTCGTAGGTTTTCGGCAGCGACGCGTTACCAGCAACGGCCGTCACACCGAGCACCTTCAACTCCGGGCGGGCGAACGCAACGGCGAGCGCCATCGCATCGTCGTGGCCTGGGTCACAGTCGATGATGATCGGTAGCGGCTTCGCCACGGTGCCGAGAGGCGCGCGACGTGGCGACGGCGGGAACGGCGTAGAGAGCGGAAGTGGATTCGGCTTTAGCTCGCTCATGGCAGCTTCGAGTAGATCTCCACCATGATGTCAGCGAAACGCTGGCTATCAATGGTGAGTCCGACGTCGCAATTTGGCTCAATCTTGTCGCGCTTCAGTCGGTATGGATTTGCATCGCCGATCGTGCGACCGCGTGCCGGTCCCTGTGTGGCGTCAACAACCACGTGGTAGCGCGAAACGCCGACAAGATCGGGGATGGCAAGGTGCAGGACTGCCACCGCATCATGGATCGCCATCTTCTCACCTTGACCCCAGGCGGCGGAGCGATCGAACGAGAACTTCAGTAGTTCGGCGGCAACCTTCGCCGATGTTCCAGGCAGCGCCTTCAAACGATCTAGGATGCTCCGGTCTAGAACCGCATGGTGCGTGACATCAAGACCGATCATGGTGATCGGAAGTCCGCTGCTGAAGACGATCTCAGCTGCGACGGGGTCAGCGTAAATGTTGAATTCCGCAGATGCTGAAGAGTTACCTTCCCCTACGGAACCACCCATTAAGCAGATATGGGCGATTTTTGGCGCGAGGTGCGGGAACGACCGGATCAGCAGTGCAATGTTCGTGAGCGGGCCAATCGGCGCTATCGCTACTGGTACAGGTGAGGACTCAAGAATTCGAGCCATAAGCCCCACCGCACCCTCTGGCTCTGCAATCCGTTGTGACTTCGGTAACGTCGTGTTCCCCATTCCGCCCTCACCGTGGATCTCAGTTGCGCGCTCTAAAGGTCCAGCAAGGGGTCCGACCGCTCCCTCAGCAACTGGCACATGATCCGCGCCGTAGAGGTGTAACAGGCGCAGAGCGTTCTCGGTGCAGTGATGCACATCGGCATTGCCGCCAACGCTTGTGACTGCCAGAAGATTAATCTCGGGCCGCACCACTGCACACGCAATCGCTAGCGCGTCATCGAGCCCTGGGTCGCTATCGATGATGAGCGGGAGAGGCTTGTCAACTGTGCCGAATGGCGCAGTTCGTATCGTCAGACCAGCTGGCGGAAGCCTAAAGAGCCCAACGGACGCCACCTCCGCCTCGCTCAACCTTGATCGTATGGGCGACCAGCTGACGCTGGCCCGCGAACCCTGCCGATAAGGCCCGCCACAACGATGATTGTGACGACATAAGGCACTGAACCAAGAATTTGCGGTGGGAACTTAACGCCAAGTCCCGCAAGTAGCGACGCTGCCGAAGATGCCATCCCGAAGATCAGTGCCGCCCCGAACGCGTAGACAGGATTCCACGCTCCAAAGATCACCGCAGCCAATGCAATGAATCCTTTCCCTGCGCTGGAGTTCTCAGCAAATCCGCCCGTTCCCCCAAGCGAGATGAAGGTACCGCCGAAGCCGGCAAGTAAGCCAGCGATAATCATCGCGCGGTATCGCAATCGGATGACGTTCACACCTACAGTCCCGGCCGCACTTGGCAATTCTCCCGAAGATCTAAGTCGAAGGCCCCAACGAGTTTTGAAGATCATGTAGCTGAAGAAGAGCACCAGTGCGAGAGCGATGTAGAAATATGGGCTCAAGGAGAAGAGGACTGGCCCAATCACGGGGATATCAGAGAGAATTGGAATTTGAATTGGATCAATATTCACAGGATTATTGAACTCTCGGTATGGTTGGAGAATTCGCTGAAAGATTACGCTTGTGATTCCAACCGCGCCAATATTGATAACTGTTCCTGCAATAATCTGATCTACTTTGTATCGGATTCCCAAAATCGCTAGGAATAGGCTGATCAAAGCGCCTGAAATGGCACCACCGATTGGTCCGAGGAAGGCGACTCCGGTGATACTTGACACCACGGAACCAACAAGTGCTCCGACGAGGAGCTTTCCTTCAACAGCAATGTTCAGGAAGCCACTTCGCTCGGCTACGATGCCTGCAATGGCACCGATTCCAACAGGAATCGCAAAACTCAACGTGTTCGTCAAGAAGACGGTCAAGTTTGCGGTTGTCCCATCTAGCAGACGGGCCAGTAGCCCGAAAACTAGAAGGGGGGCAACGAAGCCAACTGCACGCCGCCAACGGAAATCTGCGCCTCGAACAAATTGACGAACTGCTGTTGCCGCAAACACGGCAGTGAGGGCAGCCCACAACAACCCTATGCTGATGGAGAACGAAACCTCAGAGCCACCTACTTTATCAACCCAAAAAGAGAACCGACCATCAACGCCCCAGATGCCGCTCGCCATGAGGGCTGAGAGCAGGGCAAATAGACCAAAAACGGCTGCCCGAATGCGAGCACTGGTTCGGCTCTTCTGCGCCTCAACACTTAGCCCGTCGCGGGTCTTTTCCGAGGTTTTTTGACGGGACAAAGACGCTTTCCGTTTGATCTTCTCGCTCGGCTTGGACACTTTACCGCTCACGATACCCCCTTAGCCTTCGACTTAGAGACTCGCTTACTGAGCCCACGAAAGGGATTCTTCAAGATCTGCATCGTCAAATCTGGAGCTGCGATAAACGCTATCACCAGCGCTTGAACGAAGAGCAGCATCTGGATTGGAATAATTGTCTCAATTTGCATGAGCCGCCCGCCTTGCTGCAAGAAACCGAACACAAGGGCGGTAGCAACCACCCCGGAGGGACGAGTTTGTCCAACGAGGGCGATGGCAATGGCCGTGAATCCGACGCTGCCCTCCACTCCTGGGGCAAGCTGCTTTGCCATGCCGACAACCACAAGCGCTCCTCCCAGGCCAGATATCCCGCCCGAAATGAGCATTGCGGTGATGATTGAGCTCGAGGCGCCGATCCCCGCGTATTTGGCGGCTGCCAGATTCAAGCCCGCCGCCCTTAGTTCAAAGCCTTTGGCTGAACGGAAGAGGAAGAAGCTCACAGCAACAGCGGTTAACAACGCAATTGGAAATGCTATGTCGAGGCGAAGCGCCTCAATTGGCAGAATTCCAGGAATATCGACGTACTTGCTCAGCTCCTTTGAAACTGGCTGAAGGCGCTGCTCCTGTTGAATGAATTCTGAATTCATTACAACAAAGAAGATCAATTGGCTGGCAATCGAATTGAGCATGATCGTCGTGATAACTTCACTTGCGCCGACTCGAGCTTTCAGGAATCCAGGGATGAACGCCCACAAGGCTCCTCCAGCAATCCCGAAGAGCATGATCATGACGATGGCGAATGGAACGGGAGTCACTCCTGCTCCGAAGAGAAGCGCCGCAGTTGTGCCCCCTAGCGCACCGATTGCAAACTGACCTGCGCCGCCGATGTTGAAGATTCCTGTCCGGAAGGCGACTGAAACACCGAGGCCCACAAAGATCAGTGGTACGGAAGCAACTACACTCTCGACCAAGGGGCGCACGGCCCGAGTCCACAGACGGATATCCCCGCCGGAGGCAAGCGCGTCGCCGTAGGTTCCGGGATCACCAAAAGCTCCCCGCAGCAGTGCACCATATGCTGCCCCAACCCGGCCCAACCCCGCACCGACTGCCGCAAGTGGATCGGACGACAACTGTTGAAGCATTTCAATGTCGGTCAGGAAAATAAACACGCCACCGACAAGGAAGGCGACAAACATTGATAGTGCAGGAAGCTTGAGCGCACTTCCGATTCTTCGCAATGCGTTCACTTTTGAATGCCTCCCATCAAGAGGCCCACTCGTTCACGAGTTGCCTGCTTTGAATCCAGTATGCCTACAATTCGACCTTCGTACATGACTGCAACTCGATCTCCGAGCGCTAGAACTTCATCAAGTTCTGTGCTTACGATTAGCACCGCCGCTCCTGCATCGCGTTGCTCCACAATCCTCTTGTGGATGTACTCAATGGACCCGACGTCAAGACCACGAGTTGGCTGGGCGGCGATGACAAGTTTGACCCCCCGGCTAAATTCACGAGCGACGATGACTTTCTGCTGATTGCCGCCCGATAGATTCGCAATGTCTGTATCAATTGAAGGTGTGCGAACGTCAAAATCACGCACTGCTTTCTCTGCAGCCGACGCGATCTCTTTTCTGTTAAGTACGCCACCAGAGCTGAAGGGCGAGAGGTGATACGAATTCAAGATGAAGTTTTCAGCAACAGTCATGCCCTTAATCATGCCGTCTCTATTCCGATCCTCAGGAATGTGGGCAACGCCCGCTGTTGCCACTCGCCGAGGGGAGACATTCGTTAGGTCCTCGCCATCGAGTGAAATACTCCCCGCATCGGCCTCACGGAGTCCTGTAAGGGCTTCGACGAGCTCGGTTTGGCCATTCCCTTGTACACCCGCTACCGCCAAAATTTCGCCACTCCTGACCTCAAACGAGACGTCGCTAACGACCAACTTCCCCTCGTCGTTCAGCACACGTAAGCCATCCACTGCTAGGAGCGTTCGGCCAGCCTTTGACTTGGATCGATCAACAGTGAGCTGGACTTCGCGCCCAACCATCATCTCGGCCAATTTGGCGGATGTTGCTTTTTTTGGCGTTGTTTCACCCGCGACAGCACCTCGCCGAAGAACAGTAATCTTATCTGCGACGGCGATAACTTCATTGAGTTTGTGCGTAATGAAGATGATCGAAGTGCCGCCCTTTGCGAGGCCGCGAATGATATCGAAGAGCTCTTCCGTCTCTTGTGGGGTCAATACGGCCGATGGCTCGTCTAAGACCAGAATGTCGCTTTTTCGATAAAGCGCCTTCAGGATCTCTACTCGCTGGCGTACACCGACAGGTAGAGATTCAATCTTTGCGTCTGGATCAACATGAAGGCCATGCTTTTTTGAGAGTTCGACTACCTGTGAGCGCGCTGCGGCTCGATCAAAACTGCCGAGGAAACCCCGCGTAGGCTCATTGCCCAGAACGACGGATTCAGTCACGTCAAATACCGGCACGAGCATGAAATGTTGATGGACCATGCCGATGCCAGCCTCAATAGCCTGGGCAGGATCGCGGAAGACGCGCTCCTTGCCGTCGATAAAGATTTTCCCTGAGTCTGGTCGGTAGAGACCAGAGAGAATATTCATGAGGGTTGTTTTGCCCGCACCATTCTCGCCAAGGAGGCCAAGTACCTGACCCTTATCAACTGAAATAGAAATTCGGTCGTTCGCCAGAACACCAGGGAACTGCTTAGTAATTTTTTGCAGTTCTAGCCTCATGCTCTGTCAAACCTCACAATCATTGTTTTCGGCCATGTTGAGTAACGTTCCCACCCGAGCGCCAAAGCACTCGGGTGGGAACAGGTCATTCACTTACCTACGTAAGGAATCAACTACTCCGCTGTGAAGTAGTCGGAAACCTTTACTGAGCCATCAATGATTGCGGCCTTGAGAGCCTCAACCTCTGCCTTCAGCTCAGCTGTTACGAGTGAACCGAAGACTGACGTCCAGGCCTCTTCAGTTCGATCAAGGGTGGAGATTTGCACTCCGCCGTTCTTGAGCGTGCCAACGTAGTTGGTGCCGCCCTTGTTACCCTTGTAGTGCTCGTTTACTGCGGTGATGATCGCGGCGCCAATGTTCTTCTGGGCCGAGGTCAACAGTGTTCCGCAATACTCCGGCAGGCTGATGCACTGGTCAAGGTCCACCCCGACCGAGTACTTGCCAGCCGCAAGCATTGCCTCGTAGGTTCCGTTGCTGGTGGTACCAGCAACTGGATGCACCACGTCGGCGTTTGATCCCATGAAGGACTCTGCCTGATTCTTGCCGAAAACGATGTCGCCGAATGGGTTCGTCGACTCGTTGAAGACTCCAGTCTTCGAGACTGGATCCCAGCCAAGCACAGTAGTTTCAACGCCCTTCGTCTTGGTGTAGTAGTTCGTGCCGGCTACCCAGCCGTCCATGAACCGCGTCACACCAGGATATGGCTGACCACCGTAGACCGCAGTGATGTGGGTCTTGCTGATGCCAGCTGCCAAATAGGCTGCAAGCATTGAAGCCTCGTCAATCTGGAAGTCAATACCAGTGAAGTTCGCTGGGATTGTTCCATCTTCCAGGGTCCACGTTGAGTCAACCCAGCCGAAGGCGATGTCAGCATTGGCTGCATCAAGAACAGCTGTCTGAAGGTCGTTGCCCTGGTTGTACCCGACGGCGATAACCGTGTTGCACCCCTGGTCAATGAGCGACTGAATGTTTGGGGCGTATGACTGAGGATTCTCAGCAGTCGTGAATGCTACTGCGAAGCCTTCCTCCTTCAACGCCATCAAGCCCTCGTAGGCTGACTGGTTGAAGTTCTTGTCCGTAGGGCCGCCCGTGTCCAACGAGAGGCATGCCTTGTAATCGGCCTTCCCGGCATCGGCAGAAGCTGACGGCGAAGCCGTCTGGCCACCACACGCTGCGGCGAGAAGAGCGAGAACGGTGAGGAGCGCGAACATTCGCGTCTTCATCTGTATGTAGCCCTCCGCTAATTTCTTTTGCTCAGACGCCGACGGCGACGAGCGGGCCAGCCATTCGCTGACCGTGGCGGCATTGTGCCTCATAACGGCGGGACATGCGCCCGCATTGCAATTCGGTAGCGGGGGATGGTTGCGGCTCTGTTACACGCCCCGCCGTTCCAGCCAGGATTCGAGGGCGTTCCTGAGGCGAACTTTGGTTCCCTGGTCAGCAAAGGAGTAGTCGTACCCGGCTCGCGCAAGTTCAATCAGGCCCGAGACGGGGAGGCCGAGACGGCGGTGCACGTTGAGGTATTCCTCAGAGAGGGTGATGTCACTCACCACCAAGTCATCGGTATTAAGGGTAATCGGCACACCGCGACGGCGGAGCTCGGCGATTGGGAAATCGCCATAGCCCGCGACGATGGCGGCCTGTGTGTTGCTGGTCGGACAGAGATCCAGCGAAACGTTGCGCGCCGCGAGCTCAGCACAGAGCGATGGGTCATCGACCGCAACCCCACCATGCGCGATCCGCGCCGGCTGCACCTCAAGGGCACGGCGCACTTGCGCAGCGCCGCCCCACTCCCCTGCATGGAGCGTGATCGCGAGTCCGCCGTTGCGCGCGATGTCGAACGACTCTTTGAATGTGAGCGGGTCAGGGAAGGCTGCCTCACGACCGGCGAGATCGAAGGCCACAACGCCAAGGTCTTGGGCGGCGACTGCGGCTATTGCGAGGTTGCGATTCTCTTCCAGTGAATGAGAGCGGAGGGCGGTGATGATGAGGCGCACCTCAACGTCGGCGGCCGCAGCTGCGCGACGCGCCCCCGCCGCAACGGCGGCGATGACTTGCGATTGCGTCAGCCCCTTTGCAGTGTGGAGGTGTGGTCCCCAGCGAATCTCAAGGTAGGCAACGTTCTCTGCCGCCTTGACGCGCACCAGTTGTTCGGCGGCACGATCGAGCGCCTCGGCATCTTGCAGGAGAGCGATCGGCAGGTCGAATGCGCGCAAAAGGTCGGCCTGATCGGCGCAACGCTCTGGGGCGACCAGCGCGGCGCGCATCCCTGCCCAATCCCGCGGGGCATCAACGTTCCGCGTGGCGGCAAGTTCGAGTGCCAAGGCGGGATCCAGTGAGCCATCGAGATGGAGATGGAGCTCAGGCTTCGGCATCTCAAAGAAGAGTCGACGAGCATCATCGGCACGCTGGAACTCCATTGTTCGCCTCCCTTCGCACCGTTTCGCAGGCTGCGCACCCGCGTGCGCAACAACGCGAGAGAGAGGATACTCCCCCGTATGACCTCCTCACTACCAGTTGCGACAGATTCACGAGCGCTCGGGACCTGGCTCCGCGACGCCACCCCTGTTGATCGAGTCGGCATTGAGGAGCGCGTCGCCACCCTGAAGACGCGCTCCATCAAGAAGTCCTCCAAGGTGTGGGCACTCCGCCTGGCCCTGAGCATGTGTGACATCACCACCCTCGAAGGGAAAGATACGCCGGGCAAGATTCGCCAGCTGGCAACGAAGGCGATGCGCCCGCTCCCTGGCGACGCGTCGATGCCCTCGGTCGCGGCGCTCTGCTGCTACCCCGACCTGGTCGGTGTGGCGAAAGAGTCACTCAAGGGGAGCAGCGTCAAGGTTGCTGCAGTTGCAACGGCATTCCCTAGTGGCCGTTCGTGGATTGACCTGAAGATTGCCGAAACGAAGTATGCCGTTGCCGCCGGTGCCGATGAGATCGACATGGTGATCGACCGCGGCGCCTTCCTGGCTGGCGATTACGCCAAAGTGTGGGACGAGATCGTCGCAGTGAAAGAGGCCTGCGGCCCTGCACACCTGAAGGTCATCCTTGAGACTGGCGAGCTGGGCACCTACGACGACGTGCGACGCGCCTCTGCACTCGCGATTGCCGCAGGTGGCGACTTCATCAAGACCTCAACCGGAAAAGTCACACCCGCTGCGACCCTCCCCGTGACCCTCGTCATGCTCGAGACGATTCGCGAGCACTGGAATCGCACCGGCAAGGTGGTGGGCATGAAGCCTGCCGGTGGCATTCGGACGGCGAAAGAGGCGATTCAGTATTTGGTAGTGGTCCACGAGACGCTCGGGCCAGACTGGCTCACCCCCGACCGCTTCCGATTCGGTGCATCAAGTCTGGTCAACGACCTGTTGATGCAGCTCGAAAAAGAGGTGACAGGCGCCTACGCAGATCCGGACGACTTCACGCTCGACTAGCGCGTACTGGCTGACACGCCGCGGTGGCGCGGGGGGGGGCGTCGGCTACGAGCCGATTGGGTGCCAGACGGTCTTCATCTCGAGGAAGGCGGTAATGCCGTCAATACGTTCTCCGCGTTCGCCGTCAAAGGCGTCGGCGCGATCCTTCACCCCGTGCGGGCGACGCGCGACACGGGCGACATGCTCGGCCGCACCCTGCTCTGCCTCAAGGAGAAGTTCGTCGGGGCAGCCCCACAGGTCATACCCATCGATATCGGCATGGCGTACTAGGTGCGGCAGGAGTTCGGCGCGACGTGCCGTGATGATGTTGACGACACCGGCCGGAACGTCACTCACGGCGAGTGTTTCGGCCAGGGTGACGGCAGGGAGTGGTGCTGATTCGCTTGCCAGGACGATCGCCACATTGCCGCCCGCGAGGATGCCACCGAGTCGCGACACAAGTCCGAGGAGTGGCGACGCTTCTGGTGCGATGGAGGCAATGACGCCGGTCGGCTCAGGGAGGGTGAAGACGAAGTGCGATGAGGCGACCGGATTGGTACCGCCTAGTACAGCAGAGAGCTTGTCGGGCCAGCCCGCGTACCAGACCATGCGATCGATGGCGGCTGAGACCTCTGCTGCGGCGTCAGACTTTGATGAACCGTGGTTGATCAGGTCATCACGGAACTGCGCCGCGCGCCCCTCCATGAGCTCGGCGACGCGATAGAGAATCTGTCCACGCACCATTGCGGTGCGCGCTGCCCATGGCTCGGCGGCGATGCGCGCGACACGAACCGCTTCGCGTAAATCCTTGCGCGAACCGCCGGCAATATTGGCGACGCCACCCTTCGCCAGCTGGACCTCTCGACTGCGACCAGATTCGCTGCGTGGGAACGCGCCGCCGATGTAGAGCTTGGCGGTGCGTCGCACCTCAAGACGCTCGGACCGCTCTGACTCCGTTGTGAGCGGCAAGTTGAACTTCTCGGCGCGCTTCGACTTCTTCCCCATAGTTAGGAGCTCCTCAAGTAGGCGTGCAAGCCCTGCATGCCGCCCTCGCGTCCATAGCCGGACTCTTTGTAGCCGCCGAACGGCGCCGTTGGATCAAAGCGGTTGAACGTATTAGCCCAGACGACGCCCGCGTTGATGGCGCTGGCAACCTGCAGAATGCGGCTCCCCTTCTCTGTCCAAATGCCAGCGGAGAGCCCGTAGGCTGTGTTGTTCGCCTTCTCAATCGCCTCGGCAACGGTACGGAAGGTGATGGTTGCCAGTACTGGCCCAAAGATCTCTTCGCGGGCGATGCGGTGGCTCTGCGCCACGTTGGTGAAGAGGGTTGGGCGGAAGAACCAGCCCCGCGTTGGTAGATCGCAGGCGGGCTGCCAGATCTGGGCGCCTTCTGAAACGCCGCTCGCCACGAGTTCGCCAATCGTCTCCATCTGTGCCTTGGAGTTGATCGCACCAATGTCGGTGTTCTTGTCCATCGGATCGCCGATGCGCAGCATCGACATGCGATCGCGCAGTCGCGCGAGGAACTCTTCGGCGATGGACTCTTGTACGAGGAGGCGACTGCCGGCGCAACAGACTTCGCCCTGATTAAAGAAAATGCCGTTCACGACACCTTCGACCGCCTGGTCAAGCGCCGCATCTTCAAACACGATATTGGCCGCCTTGCCGCCGAGCTCCAGCGTAAGGCCCTTCCCCTGTCCGGCGATCCCCTTGGCGATCGTGACGCCAACTGAGGTGCTGCCGGTGAAGGCGACCTTCGCGACGCGCGGGTCGGTGACGATGGACATGCCGGTGCTGCCCGGGCCGGTGACGATGTTGACGACGCCGTCGGGGAGTTCGGCCTGACGGCAGACATCGGCGAAGAGGAGCGCGGTGAGCGGTGTCGTTGAGGCAGGCTTCAGAACTACGGTGTTGCCGGCGGCAAGGGCTGGGGCAATCTTCCACGCCAACATGAGGAGTGGGAAGTTCCACGGGATCACCTGTCCGACGACACCGTGGGCCTCCGGTCGACGGCCTGGGACGGCGTACTCGAGCTTGTCCGCCCAGCCGGCGTAATACCAAAAGTGCGCGGCGGCGAGTGGCACATCCACGTCGCGCGACTCGCGGATCGGCTTCCCTGAGTCCATCGTTTCGGTGACCGCAAACTCGCGGCTGCGCTCCTGCAGGATGCGGCTGATGCGGTAGAGGTACTTGGCCCGCTCGCGTGGGTGCAGCTTCGACCAGACCTTGCGATAAGCGCGGTCGGCGGCCTCGATGGCACGGTCAGCGTCGGCGGGGGTCCCCTTCGCGATCTCGGCGAGGGGCTCCTCGGTGGCAGGGTTGTAGGTGATGGTGACCTCGCCGCCCGATGGAGCGCGCTCCTTGCCGTCGATGAAGAGGCCGTAGCGCTGGCGGATCGTGACGATCTCGCGAGACTCTGGCGCTGGGGCATAGGCCCATGGGCTGCTGCCGGCGAGGCCTGAGCTGGCTGGAGCCACGGTTGCGGCGGGGGCTGGCGTGGTCACGCTGGCGGCACGCGCAGTCGTGCGTCGTAGTGCGGCGCCCTTCGGTGACTGATCGCTCGGCATGGGTGCATCCTAGCGCGCCCGACACTTCCAGCGACGCGGCGTATCGCCTACCCTTCGCGCATGACAGTCCGTGCGCCACAGGCGACTCCACCGTTCGCCCCAACGATGCTAATTGACGGCAGCTCGCGAGGGGCAACTGGGGGGCGGACCTTCACTCTGCGCCATCCTGCGAATGGCAAGGCGATTGGCGAGATTCCGCACGCATCGGCCGGAGATGTGGACGCCGCCATCACTGCCGCTCGACACGCATTTGATTCCGGGGGCTGGCGCGCCACACTCCCCGCTGAGCGCGCGCGACTCCTCCTTGCGCTCGCAGACGCCGTAGAGCGCGAGGCTGATCACTTCGCCGATCTTGAGGTCTGGCAGACCGGCACCGCACGAAAGCTTCGCCGCGATGGAGACATTCCCGCCGTTGTTGATCACCTCCGCTACTTCGCCGGAATCCTGCGCGCCCCTGAAGGGATTGCCGCTGGTGAGTACACCGGCAGCCATACCTCGATGATTCGGCGAGAGCCGATCGGCGTTGCTGCACTCATTGCGCCGTGGAACTATCCGCTTGCTATGGCGGTCTGGCAGGCGGCGCCAGCGCTGGCCGCTGGCAACACCGTTGTGATGAAGCCGGCCAGTGCAACACCACTGACAGCACTCCGGTTGGCAGAGTTGGCCCGTGAGGTTGGCTTCCCGGCGGGCGTCGTCAATGTCATCACAGGGCCAGGCGCCGAGATCGGCGCGCAATTCGCTGCAGATCCACGCATCGACATCATTGCCCTGACAGGCGACAGTGCAACGGGCCGAGAGCTGATGGCTGCAGGTGCGCCAACGTTGAAGCGCCTGCACCTAGAGCTTGGCGGCAAGGCACCCTTCGTGGTCTTTGCCGATGCCGATATTGAGGCCGCTGCTCGCGGTGCAGTGGCAGGCGCCTTCGTGAACGGTGGCCAAGACTGTACGGCGGCCACGCGCCTCTACGCGCAGCGTGACGTTTTTGATCGGCTCGTTGCCCGAATTGTTGAACTCACCGCACAGGTGCGTATTGGTGATCCATTCGCACCCGATACAGATCTTGGCTCGCTCATCTCGCGCACGCACCGCGACCGCGTCGCAGGCTACGTTGACCGCGCCGTTGCCGCAGGAGGGCGGATCGTGATTGGTGGTAGCGCCCAGCCGAGCGGCGTACCGGCCGAGGGTGCCTACTTCGCGCCAACACTCATCGTCGGCGCCCAGCAGTCCAGCGAGATCGTGCAGCATGAGGTGTTCGGCCCAGTGCTTGTCGCGCTCCCGTTCCGTGACGAGGCGGACGCGATCACCCTGGCGAACGATACGCCCTACGGATTAGCTGCAAGTTGCTGGACAAGTGATGTGGCGCGCGCACACCGCATGGCGGCGGCCTTGAACTTCGGTGCGGTGCTGATCAATGACCACCTCCCCTTCCTGAGCGAGATGCCGCACGGCGGCTTCAAGCAATCAGGATTCGGGAAGGACCTAAGCCGCTACTCCTTTGAGGAGTACACGCAGATCAAGCACGTTGCGATTGAGATCACTGGCGAAGCAGAGAAGGCCTGGCACTGGACGATCTTTGGGGAACCGAAGAAGTAGTTTCTCTTAGCTCCCGAGGAGCAGATCAAGCCAGGCGTCGAGCGGCGAGCGAGTTGGGGCATCAGGGCTGAACCGGCGAGCGCCAGAGCCTGGAGCATCCTCTGGGAGCGGAGCCGCATCGGCGGCCAGCACGAATGGGCGCTCCACTGCCGAACCGAGGCTGTAGCCGCGGGCAACAAGCTCAAGGAAGGCGGCATCATCTAGCAGTACGCGCTCTGCAGCCAGAGCGTCCGCGCGAGCTTGAAGCGCGGCAGTCTCTTCGCGCAGTTGCGCCAAGCGCGTGTTCACCTGTATCACGCCAATCAGGTTTCGCCCAAACTCCACCACCAAGAGCGCCACGAGCAGGGCTTGGCCGATAAAGATCAGGGCGCCGCGCGTGGTGCTGGTACGTCGGCGGATCAGAGTCCTCATGTTTCCAGTTTCCGCGTCCCGCACATCGGCGTCAAGCAGAGGCGCTTCTAGGGGTGATAGCCTGCGGGGCGTGTACTTCTATGAACTTCACGAGGCAGACGACGAACTCGCCATAGGCATAACCCTCGCCCACGACGAGGCCTTTGCCCCCGGCGAGTTCTTGGCGATGGTTGAAACTGCCCGTAGCCGCGTGATTGAAACCTTCACCGAGGAGACCCTGATTGAGGCGATCGCCGCTGAGCTTGAGCGAGAGCACGACTTTGCTGCCGCGCTGGATTCCCGCCTGGTCGCGGCGGTCGGCGTCTCTTCTGAGGAGGGTGAGACGCGCCTCCTAGCGCATGAGGGGGCGGGTGCTCACGCCGATGACGAAGGCGAGGAGGAGGATCCCGACCTTGCCATCGCTGAGGCGCTGCTCTCGGGGCGTGAGCCGATCGGCCTGCGCACCGCGGTGGTGGATCTCGAGAAGAACGAGGCGCTCGACTCCTAGGGCAACGAGGCCCGAACTACCAACGAGGAAGGCCCTTTGAGCCCTTCCAGACGCGATTCATGATCGGCACGCCATCTGTGGCGACATCCACGAAGTTTGGTTGGGACTGCTTCAAGATCACCGTCGGCAACATACGCGTGCTCACCAGCCGCGAGCCGATAAAGGTCGACTCGATGACGAGCCCCTGCGACGTTTCCACAGACCAGTTCTGGTCAAAGATAAAGTTACCCATGGAGTAGAAGACTGGCTTGCCGTTGATTACCTCCATGGCACTTGCCCAGTGGGAGTGTGATCCAAGAATCATGTCGGCACCAGCCTCAATTGCTACTTTGGCGAATCGTCGTTGTGAGGCGGTCGGCTGCGCCTGGAACTCCAAGCCCCAATGCGGGAAGACAATCACAACGTCTGCACCAGCGGCGCGAGCGGCCGCGATCGTGGTGCGTAGCTGAGGAGTGCCGATTGGCGCACTCCCCGCTCGGTTCACTCGGGCGTGGGTGCTCGGATTCACCTGATCAACAGCAACGATGCCCACAGTGATGCCGCCGACGTTCGTCAGCCACGGGCGCTGCGCCTCAGCAAGATTGGCACCAGCACCCCCGCTGCCCATGCCGGCCGCTGCAACGGCTGCGATCGTTTCGGGGATTCGCGAGACGCCCCCGTCCCCGATGTGGTTATTTGCTAGCGAGAGGAAATCGATGCCCGCCTCTTTCAGCACACGAAGGAGCGCAGGGTTGCCTGTGAAGACCGTCCCCGAGTTGTGTTGTCGCCACTTTTTCGGCGTTGGCGACTCTAGATTGGCGATAGAGAGGTCTGCATTCTGAAAGAGTGATCGCATTAGGCCATTGACACCGCCGCCGCTCACGTAGCGCGCGGCAACGCGAGGCACACCGAATTGGCTGCAGCAGGTCGTTCCCGTGATATCGGCAAAGCCGCCGTCAAAGAGCGAATCGGCACCGCGCTGTGAGCGCTTCGCGTCGGCTGAGACGCCGCGATCAAGCAAGATGTCGCCACCGGCAGCCAGGGTCCACGCAGTTGCCGGATCGTACGCGAGCGGCCCAGCAAGCCACTCTGCAGGAATCGATGCGTCAACGGGGAGTTCAGCGCGTAGCGGCCAATCGGCGAGCGACGCGACGCGATAGACACCAACGATCGCAGCCCCCTCCCACGTCAGGGTGCGCAGCGCAGGCTCAAGGGCGGCGAGTCGCACGAACCCTGCCGCCTTCTCATCAGCGGCGAGTGCCGCCTTGAGGGCCGTGCGATCCGCGACAAGCGTGAGGCGAGAGGCAACAGCGGTGGCAGAGAGGCCGAGTGCCGCAAGGATGGCGGTGGACTCTGGCGCGATAAGGACGAGCTTCGTGATCGGCAGGTTCCCTCCAACCTCAGTGAGACGCGCAATGCCACCGCTCGTGAGAGCGGTGAGGGTGCTGCGGTATCCAGCAACGGGGATCAATGGGCTGCTCGGGTCACTGGTTGGCGAGGCGCTCGCGCTACTCGTCGGATCTCCGCTCGCCCCCAACGGCGCGGCTGAAGTGCCGCATGCTGCGGCAAGCAGCAGTGCGAGCACGAGCGTGAAGAGGCTGCGACGTCGCGGCAACGGGGCGTTGGTGACAGCGGGCAGTTCCACACCGCTATCCTACCTGCATGCAGCAGCCCCTCCGCGCTTCAGGCCCAACGCTCATTGCTGCCGCGCTCAGCGAGGAGCGCGCCCCCCTTGAGGCGCTCTGTACCGATCTGCTTCCGCACGCACTTCCCGGGCTGGCAGCGGGTGCATTACTCATCGGTCACATCGATGGGCACCCAGTCGCCCTGCTGCGCTGCGGCGTTGGCAAGGTGGCCTCGGTTGTTGCCGTGACCGCAGCCTTGGCGGTTACGCCCCGCTGTGTGATCTCGGTCGGCTCTGCCGGTGCGCTGCACGCGGGGTATCGCGTCGGTGACGTTCTGCTCGCCGATAGCGTCTTGCAGCATGACTTTGCCGCTGCAGAGGCAGATGGCTTTCGACTCTTCGGCTACGGCGCGGATATCCCATCAAACGGCGACCCACTCCTCCTTGCCAACCCTGAGCTCGTCACCGCGGCATTCGATGCTGCCAAGCCAACGACGACACGCCTTGGGATCAACCTCCGTCGCGGCCGCATCGCCACCGGTGACTGGTTTATCGCCGATCAGAAGGTTCGCGACGCGATTGCCGCGCGCAGTTCAGCCGACCTCGTTGAGATGGAGGGGGCGGCGATTGCCTATGCCGCACGCACGCATGGCATTCCTTGGCTGGTGATTCGAAGCGTGAGCGATTCGGGCGACGGCGAGGCCGACCGCAGTTTTTGGGAGTACCTCGCGCTCGCCTCGAAGAACGCCGCCGAGATCGTACGCGCCATTCTGCCGGCGCTGGAGCGCCGTTAGCCGCGCTTCGCCCCCAGCCTCATCTGCTGCGCGCGCGGCGCGGTCACGCCGAAGAGCCGAGCGGCTAGGGCGTCCACCGCAATCGGATCCCCTGTCGTGAAGATCTCATGCGTAGGAAGTACAGGCGCTGATGCAGGGGCCGAGTGCCCAAGATGTCCGGGGTCGGCGGCCGTTCCGCGGCTTGATCCAGGTGCTTCGAGTCCGTTCACTGCGATGATCTCCTGCAGGAAGCTCGCCGTTGCTGCAGCGGAATCGACCACAGCAATTGGGGCACCGAGCGCCTCATCGATCACGCCGCGAATCAGGGGGAAGTGCGTGCAGCCAAGTAGGAGGGTATCGATGCGTCGGCTCGGCTCTCCAGCGAGAAACGGATCAATCGCCGCATGGATGGCGTCGCTCATAGCTTGCGATTCCGCAAGCCCCGACTCAATCAGCGGCACAAGGTCTGAGGCGGCACGCTCAATGACCAACGTGCCCGGGTTCTCATCTTTGATTGCAGCGAAGTAGGCGCGTGAACGAACGGTTGCAATCGTCGCCAGCACGCCAACCCGACCGGTGCGCGTCGCGAGCGCCGCAGCTGCCGCTCCTGGCCGAATGACGCCAATGATCGGTGTTGCAGGGTGCCGTTCGCGAAGGTGCTCCAGAGCGACCGCCGTTGCGGTATTGCACGCAATAATGATCGCCTTCACCCCACGTGCCACCAATTCATCGCTGAGCTCTTCCGAAAAAGTACGCACTTCGACATCGCTGCGGGTGCCATATGGGTGACGGGCACTGTCACCGATGTAGATGGTGGATTCAGCGGGAAGGCGTGACTGCACTTCACGCAGCACGGTAAGGCCACCAATACCCGAATCAAAGAGCCCAATTGGGCGTGGGTCACTCATGCGATGACCGTAGCAGCCAACGAAGGCGATCGTCAGCGACGACGTTAGTTACTCGTAGGCCAGCCGCGGCGGCGAGGGTGCGCACCTCATCCGGCTGCCAGGCGCGAATCGCAAACGGTGCTCGGTCCGGGTAGAACGCCACAAGGCGGCCATCGCCCCCCACCACCCGATGCCGAATCTCCAGCAAGACGGTGTTTGTTCGCGCCTGCGCATCGGGCGTGATTCGACTTTCACGGCGAATTGTGCCGTGATTGATATCGGCACGCTCCAGATCAATCCCCCACTCCCCCTCAACCTCATCCGTGAACAGCTGCGGATCCATCTGTGTGGCGTCGATCCCCACCAGCCCACCGGGCCGGCAGTGCAGCGCTGCGGTGCGCAACAATGCCTCTAGGTCGTCGGGCACGGTAATAAGCGAGAGCAGATCACCGCCGATAATCACGAGACTCGCCACCGTTGCTTCGCGACGCCAGGTTCGCCCATCGGCGCGGATCCATTCGGCGGCAGGCGCGCGCTCCGCGGCCAAAGAGAGGGCCGCCACATCAAGATCCAGGCCGATCAGCTGCCGTTCATTGGCGCTCAGTGTCGTCAAGATGCGGCCTGCCCCACAGCCAATCTCCAAGATCGGGCCAGCAGTGGCCCCCGCTACCTTCTGCCAATACGCTAGGTCGTCGTCAGCGCCTGCGGTTAGATCTCGTTCGTCAGCAAGGAGGCGGCTTCGTACCTCGGATGCAGTTTCTCTCAGCGGGAGTGCTCCCAACGAATTGTCTCGCCGGACTCCTTGCGCTTTGCCAGCGCGCTAATGACTTCAAGGGCGGCGCGGTTAGCGATCATCGCTGTCGACTCAGCCCAGTCATACGGTGGTGAGACTTCGACGATGTCCATTCCGGCGATCGGGACTTGCGCCGCAATCTGCCGGAGTCCACGGAGCAGCTCGCGCGAGAGCATTCCCCCGGGCTCTGGTGTGCCCGTTCCTGGCGCAAGGCCTGGATCGACCACATCAATGTCGAGACTGATCCAAATGGCGTCTGGGCCGTCGAGCGCCTCGGCGATGGCGGTTGCGATGACCGCCTCTGAGCCGCGCTCTTCAATCTCGGTCATGAAGTGACTGCGCATGCCGTGTTCTCGCATCCAGCCGAGAGTCTCGGTATCTGGGAAGTAGCCGCGCAGGCCGACCTGCACGAAGTTCTTGCCAAGGACCGCGCCAGATTCAATCAGCCGGCGCATTGGTGATCCATGGCTGTTCAGCGACCCGTAGCCGTCAATCGAGGCGTCGGCGTGTGCATCGAAGTGGAGGATGCCTATGCGCTGCGGCCAACGGAGTTCAGCAATCGCTGTTGCATTCGGCCAGGTGATTGAGTGGTCGCCGCCGAGCACGATCGGAATGGCACCCGTTTCCGCAACTTCGCGAACCTTGCGATAGATGGCGCCGTGACCATGCTCAAGTCGCCCAGGGTAGACCTGGGCGTCACCAGCATCAACGGCGGTAAGAGCGGTGAATGGCTCCACGCCCACCTGAAGCGAGTGGAGGGTGCCCGTCTGGTACTGCGCCTCACGAATGGCACGAGGGCCAAACCGCGTGCCAGGGCGATGGGTGACGGCATCATCAAATGGTGCGCCGATGATCGCGATGTCCGCCTTGCGACGACGGATCTCGGCTACATCTTCAATCCACGGAAGCTGCGAGAAACTGACCGGCCCAACATACGACGGGCGATCGAGTGGGTCGCGCTGCTCTGGGGTGCCGTTCCAACCGAGCGCGGCAAGGGAGTCGGCGAAGGGTGGGGTGTTCGGGCTCATATGGATCACCATTTCACTCAGAAGCGCCGCCGGTGCGAGCCGACGTCCAGCAGGGCGCTCAACAATCCTACACCCCTCTGAGGGGCAGTTCGAGTCCTAAACCGAATCGATCTCGCTTCGTGAGATCGCCGCCTCGGCTACCACCACGAGCAGGGCGGCAATCAGCAGGCCTGTTGGCCCCCCGAGACCAATGATGCGCAGGGCGAGGTAGCCACCGATCAAGGCTCCTGCGAACAGCCCACGTCGAAGGCTCCGGCGACGGCGTACGCGCCACACGCCCGGATGCTCCCGGTACGAGCGCAGCAGCAGGAGCGACGTGAGCCCCAGTGCCACGGTGAGCCCGAGGGTGCCCGCAACCGCGAGAGCACGTGTCTGCTCATCAAGGGGATCAATCGTCAGCGCCCCAGCAGCGGTGAGGAGCCCCGCAACCAGCGCGCCGATAGCGAGGAGGCGAATGAGGCGCTGATCTCCGGTGGGAATACGCGGTGGTGTGGGTGGCGTTGCTGCAGTGCGTAACACCTTTCCAGTAACTGGAGCGGCGGACTGTTCGCCCATCGGCAACTCAAGCTGCTCTGCGGCGCTACGTCGATCTCCATCACGCAAGCTCATGCGGGACGCCCCGCCGGAGCCTTTGACGCTGGACACAGCTCACGGTACGAACAGTAGGTGCACGTCATCAGTTCTGGCTTTGGATCCATCACGCCAGCCAGGATCCCCTCTGCTGCCACCACGATTTGTTCGCGCGCCTTCACGATGCGCTTCGGCTCCACGGGCACCGTGGCCACACGCCCGGTATCGAGGAAGCGCAGACTCACCTCGTCGGGGAGGCGTCCCGTTGTAGCGCGCCATGCCAGCGCGTACAGCTGGAGTTGCAGTGACTCTTTCGCGCGCTTCCTACTCGCATCGTCATCATCGCGCCCCCCCGTCTTGTAATCGCTGACCACCACCCACTCATCGTCACCGAGCGGCAGAGTTGGGCGCACGACGTCACCAGGAACATCAATTGTTGGAATTGGCACACTACGACCCTCGGGCGGGAGCGCCTGCACATCAATGCGATCCCAACGGCCACGAATCTTATGCCCGCCAAGCTCAAACGAGAAGTCCTTCTCTACGTAGGCGGGCGCGCGGCCCGTTGCCATCTCTTCACTGCGGAATCGCGCAATCGCCTCTTGTGCCGCGGTATGGCGTGCCTCTTCATGGCTGCGCGAGAGGAACCCTGCACTCTGCCAACTGCGCTCTAGGGCGGCGTATAGCTCACCGAGTTCCGGCGGTGTGCCCGCCATCTGTCCGCGATGGAATTCGGCGACAGCGGCGTGCATGGCGGCGCCGTACGTCGCAGAGTGATGCGGTGGTAGCGGAATGCGGAGACGTTGCTGATAGTGATACCGCAGTGGGCAGGCAATGAACGCCTCAATGGCCGTAAAGCTCAGCGTGAGTGGCGCACTCTCCCCTGCTCCAGGTTCACGCACTGGGAGAACTGGAAGTGGTGGGGCGACAATCGCGAGACCGTCGATTTTTGAGGTTGGTTCACCAGTAAGTGGGAACTCTTCGAGCTGCTCGCGACTGAGGTCGAGTGCCTCGGCGACGAATCGACTGACCTTACGAGGTCGCACACCGCTGCTGCTTCGTTCTGCGGCGGTCAGGGCCAAGCGCTCGCATGCTCTCGTCAGTGCCACGTACGCAAGGCGTCGCTCCTCACGCAGCGCCTCTTCGTCTGCCTCTGTTGGCCCCTCTGGGGCACGGGGGTCGCGTGGCACCACATCATCAGAGCCACCAAGCGCTGCAGCGAGCGCAAGGCGCGGCGGTCGACCTTTGGCTGGGAAGCGCCCTTCAACGAGGTTTGCAGCAAAGACGATGGGGAACTCAAGGCCCTTCGCCTGGTGAATGGTGAGGAGTGCAACGGCATCAAGATCGGGATCAACGTCGGCGGCCGATGGGTCATCCCCCGCTTCACCGAGCTCCTCGAGGTAGCGGACCAGGAATGGAGCGCGATCAAGTTCGAGGAGGCGGCTGCGGGAGCGCACCACATCGAAGAGGCGGCCAATGTTGCGAATCCGTTCATCGGACTCAGGTGTCGCTTCGCGAGTGAGCTCGGCGAGCAGGCCAGACTCACGCAGCCAGCGGTAGAGCACCTCACCACTTGTCCGTTCAACGCTCTCTTGCACCACCCCAGCAAGTCGTTCGAGGAGACGCTCCGTGGCCTCATGCCCCGCTCCGACCATTGCGAGGCTCTCGCGCAGCGAGGCATGGTCGCGACGCGACTTCCCCACGGCGGCGGCGAGAATTGTGGGCGGCACCTTGAAGCGCGACTCTGCGGCGATCAGGAAGAGTGGTGCCGCTGCATCTGGGTCGGCCGCATGGCGCAGACCCGCCAAGAGAAGGCGCACTTCGGGGCGATCGTAGAGGCCGGCAGCACCGCTCGAGCGCCAGGGGATCCCGAGCATGTTGAGGCTGCGCCCAACCTCCACACTGTCAACGTTCGCGCGCACGAGTACCGCGTGATCACGAGCCCGTCGCCCGCTTGCGATGGAGTCGCGGATCTCAGCGGCGATCCAGTCGGCCTCATTTGCCGTGGTTCGGAAGCGACGGAAGGTCACCGGGAGCGCGTCGCCAGGCATCCCCTCTGGGGTGAGCTCCTTCGAGATGCCGAGGCGAACCTCAAGCCGTTCTGGATCGTTGAAGCGAATCAGGCGTCGCGCAGCGGTGAGGACAGCGCCCGTGCTGCGATAGTTCTTCGTCAAGACCACCTTGCTCGCATCGGGGTAGCGCTCCGTGAAGTTCAGGATGTTGCTGATCGCCGCCCCACGGAAGCGATAGATCGATTGATCGTCATCGCCGACGACGGTGAGATTGCGCCGTCCATCCGAGAGTAGATCCACCAGCGCCCCCTGAAGCCGGTTCGTATCTTGATACTCGTCTACCAGGATCCACTGGTGCTGCTCCCGCGCACGTGCAGCAACAAGGGGGTCATCGCGCAGGAGCTCATAGGCACGCAGCACCTGATCGCCAAAATCAAGCAGGCCACGCTCATTCAGGATCGTGCGATAGGTGCGTAGTGCGGTGCTGAGCTCTCCATGTTCAATCGCCAGGAGGTCAACCGCATCGGCATACGAGGCAAGGTTCCGCTGCAGCTCAAGATCGGCAGTGGACGATGCGGCACTGCGTGCCTCGGTCGCGCGTGCCTGAAGTTCTGCCGCGAACGCTTGAATCTGATCAGGGCCGAGCGCTTCGTCTTTCGCGCGCGAGAAGTAGCCGGCGATGTCGCCGAGGAATCTCGTTGGATCCCCAAGCGGCAAGAATCGCTTGAGGCCGAGCTCAAAGAGATGTTCGCGGAGCAAAAGAACCACCTCGGCGCGTCCCAGCACGCGCAAATCGCCGGAGAGGCCGAGCCGATGCGCATTGGCGCGGAGTAGTTCATCACCCCATGCATGGAAGGTTTTAATTGGTGTTGTGGCATAGCCGTACGGGACCAAACGATCGACGCGCCCTTGCATCTCCTCTGCCGCGCGCTCCGTAAAGGTCAGCGCCAGGATCTCTTCGGGCTCAGCACGCTTTTCAGCGATGAGCCAAGCGACGCGTCGCGTGATGACTTGGGTTTTTCCCGTGCCGGCGCCCGCGACGACGAGGAGGGGCCCCTCACCGTGTGTGACGGCGGCGTACTGCTCGTCGTTGAGGTCATCGACAAGGTGTGCGATCGTCGGGGTTGGTGCCGTGGGGCGCTTTGGTGTTATCCCTGACCAGACTGGGAGTTGCGATCCCCCTTCACGCTCGCCCGCACCCGAGGCGCGCGACGTCACCGCTGAGGAGCGCTGTAGGCAGGCTGTGCCAGGGCGGCAGCGATTGCCGCCGACTCCTCAGCGCCCAGGGTCCCCTCGCCCCGACCCTCAATGACGCGCTTCACGTAGATACGTGTGCCGACTCGTGCATGCAGCGCGGTGATGACGACGCCGCTTCCCATGGCATCAAGCAGCGCGAGGGCGGAGCTCTGGCCACCGCCAACATCCTCAAACGCCTGGAATTGGATCAAGCCCATACGGCTCAGTGCCCCCGGGGCGGCCGCCTCAAGGGCTGAGAGGCGCGTCCCCGTCACCTGGGAGGAGGCGCCCTGCTCGGCAACGCGCTCGAGCACCTGGGCGAATCGCTGTTCTGCGCTCAACACGTCACTCCCTGAGACGAGCGCCGCGTAGTCCGCACGGAGGCGGCGAAGGTTGCGGATTGCGATAACGGCGACGAGGAGCGCCAGCAAGGCAAGGATCACCCCCGCGACGCCGATTGCAAGGAGAGTTTGGCTATCCACGGCTGCATCCTATCAGTCCTCGCCGCCCCCTCAAGCTGGGTCGGGTATCCTCTGCGAACGATCCAGCAAGGAGGAGTCATGGCAAAACGAGAGAAGCGCTTCCGCCCCGACCAGCGCCCGAAGCTGAAGTCACACGCCGATGCGCCGAAGCGTGGGCTAACCCCCGCCGAAGAGGCTGCTGCCGCCGCCTATGAAGCGTCGCTTGTTGCCCCAAGGCTCACCGTCATTGCAGGTACCTCAGCGCCAATTGGGAGCCGAGCCGCATCAACACAGCGGCTCACCGCCGAAATTGCCGCGGAGCTGCCGATCGTACGCCGTGACCTTCGTCGCATTCTGCTGACCTACGGAGCGATGCTGGCACTCCTCGCCGCAATCTGGTTTATCGCGACCTCGACGGGCTTCATCGCCGCTTAACACCGCACCCGAATCGCGCCGCCGTTTATGGCGCCAGGACCTCATCCATAAAGCTGCGGCTCTTTGGCTCTGCGCCAAAGAGGAGATGCACAGCTCCGCGTAGTGCCCAACTCACCTCTCGCTGCGGGGCAGGTGGCAGATTGAGCGCAACAAGCTCCTCAGGTGCAAACCGTCGTAAGGCGCGCATCAGTCGCAGTGCATCACTGGAGAACGCGCCACCAATTGCGTGCGACAGACAGCGGATGCCGGCGCCCTCGTCATCCCAGCGGAGCGCCTCGCCCGCGACGGGCGCCCTCCCGCACTCCAGGCAAACGTCAAGCTCTGGACCTTGCCCAGCCACGTCAAGAAGCGCGAGTTCGGCCCAGCGCGCAACGAGTGCATCCGGCGCCCCAGACTCAAGCAGATCCCAGGCACGCAGTAGCAACGCATAAAGCTCGGGTTCAGGTTGCTCGTCACTCGTTGCGCGTTCGACCAGCTCTGCGACGTACCAGGCAACCGCTGCACTGCCGAGCCTACTTCGGAGCCCCAACCAAACCCGAACGCTGCGAACCTGCGCCACCGTATCGAAGGTTTTCCCCGTTATCAGGGCAAGGTCAAGCTCGGCGAAGGGCTCAACCCCCCCACCGAGGCGGCTTGTTGGTTTGCGGACCCCCTTGGCGATCGCCTTGAACTTGCCGCGCGTTGCGGAGAGGAGGGTGAGCACGCGATCGGCCTCGCCGAGGCGGAAGCGGGAGGTGACAACGGCCAGCGACGTAGTGCTTTGACGTGCAGGCATGATGCGCAGGGTAGCATTGCCCTACAGCCACGCCGCGTTTTTACGCGCCGGGCAAGAGGTCCGGGTGAGAGATAAGGGGGGTCCGTGAGCCAGCAGCAGCAAGGTGCGGCGGAAGATCTGCTGAGCCTGAACCTTGACGAACTCGCCTCAGCAACGGATCGCACCATCCTTGAGTTGCTTGCCGAATGGGAGGAGCCGATTACGGCCCACATGTACGAACAGATTCGTTACCACCTGGGCTACTCCGATCCAGCGGCCCGACCCGGCAAGCGGATGCGCCCCCTCCTCGGCCTGCTCGCCTATGCCTCTATCTCGTCAGACTGGGATCGCGCACTCCCCGGTGCTGCCGCCGTGGAACTGGGACACAACTTCTCTCTTGTGCATGACGACATTGAAGATGGTGACGCGGAGCGCCGCGGCCGGCCAACGCTGTGGGTTCGCGATGGCGTGCCACAGGCAATCAACACGGGTGATGCACTCTTTACGATCAGCCGTGTTGCGCTGCACCACCTCACCAAGCTTGGCTTCTCCGACAGCAAAGTGATCCGCCTGATGAAGCTGTACGACGAGACCTGTCTACGGCTCTGCGAAGGGCAATTCATTGATATTGCAGCAAGCGCACGCACGGAGATGCAGAGCGTCGAGCACTACTTTGAGATGATCGGTCGCAAGACCGCCGCTCTCATCTCCGGATCCGTTGAATCTGGCGCCATTCTTGCCAGCGACGATGAGGAGGTCATTCGCCGCTTCCGCAACTTTGGTTGGGCGCTTGGACTCGCCTTCCAAATCAACGATGACCTCCTCGGCATCTGGGGCGATGAGGCGAGCACCGGGAAAGAGGCCTCCGATCTCGCCCGCCATAAGAAGACGCTCCCTGTCCTTCACGCCATGGAGCAGGCCAGCCCCGCCGACCGCGCTGTGCTGACTAGCCTCTACGCAGAGGCGAACCCAGGCGCCGAGTCAGTTACCGCAGGCTTGCAGGTACTTGAGCGGACCGGATCGCGCGAGTACACCCGCCTTCAAGCACAGGAGTGGCGCGCAAAGGCGATTAGTGAAATTCGCGCTCTGCCGCAGCTGAACCCGCGCGCCGTCGCGAAACTAGAAGAGATAATTGACCGAGTGATCTCCGCCTAATCGGCGACGGGCTTCGCCGCCCCAGCATCCCAGGTCACACGCACCTTACCGACGCGACGCCCCGTCACCTTGATCACCGTAATCGTGAATGGATCCACAGCAACCGTGTCGCCCACAACGGGGACGCGACCGATGCGGTGATAGACGAATCCGCCCACCGTGTCGTACTCCTCATCGTCCTCGAGCTCTAGCGGCGGATCAACAAGCTCGCCCATTTCATCAATATCAGCTCGCCCATCAAGGATGGCCTCACCATCGCGGAGGATTACCTTCATCGGCTCCTCCTCGTCGAACTCGTCCTGAATCTCACCGACGATCTCTTCCAGTAGATCCTCAATCGTTACGAGGCCCGCGGTGCCACCATATTCGTCAAGCACGATCGCCATGTGGACGCGGCGACGCTGGAGTTCGTTGAGCAAATCGTCGACGGCCTGTGACTCCGGAACGAACAGCGCCGGGCGCATGATGTCGCGCAAACGAGGGCGGGGCCCACCCGCGGCAATGATGCGCAGCAGGTCTTTGGCGTAGAGGATGCCAACGATGTGGTCGATAGATTCTTTATAGAGCGGCGTGCGGCTATGGCCCTCGGTGAGGACGAGGGTGACTGCGTCATCAAAACTCGCTTCCTGGTCGATTGCGGCGATGTCGATGCGCGGCACCATGACCTCATGCAACTTGGAGTCGCTCAGCGACATCACGGCGCTGATCATCTGCTCCTCTTCCGCCTCAAGAACCCCCTGCTGGCTCCCCTGCTCAACGATCAGACGGATCTCGGCGGCAGAGAGCTCCGGGGTACGGGTTGGGTCAATACCGAATGGCTTTGAGATCAGCTTGGTGAGCGCGACGAGCACCGCCACAAGCGGACTGACCAACTTGGCGAAGATCGTGATCGGCCCGGAAACGGTGCGTGCGATGCGATCGGGATTGCCGAGGGCAAGGCCCTTTGGGATCAGTTCGCCGAGAACGATGGAGACGATCGCGACGATCGAGGTCACGAAGAGCAGCGCAATCGTGTCGGCATAGTCGGCAAGGAACGTGATCTGACGTAGTGGCTCAGAGACAACGGTAACGATGCTGACTGCGGCGACGGCGGATGCCAGCGCTCCGAGGAAGGTGATCGCTACCTGGATGACCGCGAGGAAGCGACCTGGATCGCGCATGAGCACCTGGGCTCGTTTAGCGCCGCGGTCACCGGCTTCAGCGAGCTCATCAAGCCGTGTGCGGCGCACAGAGACAAAGGCGATCTCTGCCGCAACGAAGAATCCGTTGATCAGGATCAGCACAAGGATGATTAGAATATCGGTACCAAGCACCGTTACGCCTCCCTAATGATGCGGGCCGGAACGCCGACCGCAGTGCAACCATCAGGGATATCCGCAAGCACTACTGTGCCGGCCCCTGTCTTCGCTCCAATACCGATCCCCGCAGGAGCCACAATCAGGGTGCCGACGCCAGTAAAGGCATCAGCGCCAATAATCGTCTTGCGCTTCTGTACCCCGTCATAGTTGGCCGTGATGGTCCCCGCGCCGATATTCGCACGCTCCCCCACTTCGGTATCGCCAAGATACGAATGGTGACCAACCTTCGCACCAGCCGCGAGGCTGGTCGCCTTTAGCTCGGCAAAGTTGCCAACATGGCAGTGCGACGCAATGGTGCACCCCGGTCGAATATGCGCAAAAGGCCCAACATCAACGTGCGACGCAATGCTGGAACCCTCGATCGCTGAGGATCGAATGATGCAATCGTCACCAATAGTGGTCGCCTCAATCCGCGAGCCGCTCCCGACCCGAGTGCGCGCCCCAATGCTCGTTGCCCCAAGGAGCGTCACGCCTGGCTCAATCACTGCATCGGCTGCGATCTCGACCTGCACGTCAATCCATGCGGTCGTCGGATCAATCAGCGCTACGCCACGGTCAAGATGCCCCTCGTTGATCCGTTCGCGGAGTGCGGCTGCGACATTGGCAAATTGGTGTCGGTCGTTTACCCCTTCGAGCTCAATCTCTGGGCCATAGACGATGGGTGCAGGAGTGCCTGCGGCGTGTGCGGCGGCGATCAAGTCGGTCAGATACAGCTCGCCGCTCGCCTTTGACGGTGTGATTGCGCCGAGTGCTTCTGCGAGCCAGGCTCGATCAACCGCGTAGAGTCCAGCGTTCACGGTGCCGATGGCGCGCTGCTCTTCGTTGGCATCACGCTCCTCAACCACGCGCTCCGCTGATCCGTCACTTGACTCAATCACTCGACCGTAGCCGGTGGGGTCGTCGGCATCGAACGCCGCGAGCGCAATGGGGGCGTTTGTTTCGCGACGAGCCGCTACCACCTCGCGCATCAGCGCGGCGGTGATCAGCGGGGTATCCCCGCAGGCGATGAGGAGCTCCTTTGCGGAGGCTGGCAGCGCTGCAAGAGCGCAGCGAACAGCATCGGCGGTACCGAGCGGCTTTGGCTGCTCGGCAATCGATGCACCTCCCCCCAGCAGTTCAGCGAGACCCGCCGTAGCAGGCGAGAGAACAACGACGGACGTTGCGGCGAACGCTTCCGAGGCAGCTGCCACAACCCAGCCCGCCATTGGTCGGCCAAGTAGTTGATGCAACACCTTAGGAACCTGGGACTGCATGCGCGATCCCACTCCGGCGGCAAGGATGATGGCCGTCACGCCCTCAAGGCGCTCCGGCCCACGACTTGAGGGGTTCATCCTGTAGCGCCGCCTCGCTTCGCGATCGCTTCAATCTCCACTAAGCCACCCTTCGGCAGCGCTGCAACCTGAATCGTCGAACGTGCTGGGTACGGCTGGGTGAAGGCCCGACCGTAGATCTCGTTGACGATGGCGAAATCAGCGAGGTCAACAAGGAAGATGGTCGTCTTGACGATGTCGTTGTAGCCATAGCCTGCAGCGGCCAAAAGGGCGCCAAGGTTGATCACCGCCTGCTCCGCCTGCGCGGCAACGCCGTCAGCAAGGGCACCGGTCTCAGGATGGAGTCCGAGCTGCCCAGAGCAGTAGAGCTCGTCGCCCACGGCGATCGCCGGGCTATATGGTCCGATGGCGGCAGGAATCCCCGCCCCAGTAACCGAACGCTTCACCTTGTTCCCCTTTCGCCACTCTCTGGCCCGATCAGTCTCGTTGCGATCACGGAGGGGGTGACGCCTTCGGGCGCCACAAGCTCCCCGCTCGCGAGAGCGCTGGCGATCAGGGTAGCCCCCTCCTCAGCATCTCGGTGTGAAGGATAGAGGAGGAAGAGGGTTGGCCCCGAACCTGAGAGGGAGAGGGGGCGCCCAAGGAGGCGACGAAGGGCGTGATCAAAGGGGCGGAGCCACGGCGCAACCGCCCGGGCGGGGGCCAGAAGGTCATTCGCCGATGCCAGGGCCGCGGCCCGCTGCAGGAGCCCCTCCCCGCTCATCCCGACCGTAAGTTCGGCGGCAAGGTGCTGCGAGCTGACCAGGGCCGCCCCCTGCGCCGAGCCACGGAGCCCAGCGGCGAAGGCGGCGAACACCTCTGGGGTGCGCAGCGGCAGACCCGCGGTGATCAGCAGGAGCCCAAGGGGCTCACCGCTCCAGGGGGCCAGCGGGGTTACCAACTCCCCGCGACCCTCCATCAGCGCTGGGGAACCAACCAAGAAGAGTGGAACGTCTGAGCCAACCTCGGCCGCGACGGCGTTCAGGGTCTCCTCATCAATGTCTAGGTCGAAGAGCTCAGCGACACCGCGGAGCGTTGCAGCGGCATCACTCGAGCCGCCGCCCAGCCCAGCGGCAACGGGGAGGCGCTTCTCAAGCACGATCTCCACCGGTGGCACCGCGCAAACGCGACGCAGCGCCGTGAGCGCGACGGCGCAGAGATTCTCCCCCTCAAGTTGTAGTGGCACACCGGCGAGCCGAATCGAATCGGCTCCGTCTTTTGACCGACGCAGATAGAGTCGATCGCCCGCTTCAAACTGCGCCACCACGGAGTGCAGCTCGTGATATCCATCTGGCCGCTTCCCCACGACGGCGAGGGTGAGGTTGATTTTGCCGTGAGCAACAATTTCAACCGTTTGATCTGCAGCTGACGCTGGATGCGTCGCGCGGCGTTCGCCCCCCTCTGCTCCGCCGTTCGTGCTTCGTCGGGCCACTGCCGCGCGAGCCGCATTCGTCGGTACCCCTGCATCAAGTTCCGGAAGCTCAGCCAGGAGGGCGGTCCAGTCCTGCACCGAGAGCGTCTGTGCTCGCTGGTCTGGGCTCAGGTTGGCGCGCACGAGTGCTGCAAGGATATCGCTCTCAAGAATTGGGAGCGCCCGCGGGAGCGCGTTGCGCAACTTCTTCCGCCGCTCGCGGAATCCCGCTTGCACCAGCCGCCAGAGTCGCTCTTCGTCGTGTGGGCTCAGCCTAAACGCGTCATCGCCAGTTCGATGTTCAAGCAACAAGATCGCGGAGTCAACGCCAGGGACTGGATCAAATGCCTCGCGCGGGACCCGTGCAACGATGGAGGCTGCCGTTCTCGCCTGAACAAAAGCGGTGAGATACGACCAGTCACCTGGTTCGGCCGCAACGCGCTCCGCCACCTCCAGCTGCACGAGCAACACAATGCGTGCTGGCGGTACCGCGAGCAGCAGCAGGCGGTGAAGGAGTGGGCTCGTCACGTGATACGGAATGTTTGCGATCACCCGCCAACTTCCACGTGTTGGCATAAGCGATTCAAGGTCAACCGTCAGTGCGTCGCCATGAACAAGGGTTAACTGCCCTGCACCGATCTGCGCAGCAAACTTATGCTGTAGGCGGGGGATTAAATCGGTATCAAGCTCTACGGCAACCACGTTGGCACCGCTAGCCAGGAGTGCCTCGGTCAGGAATCCGAGCCCTGGCCCGATTTCAAGGACGAGCTCCCCTGTGGCTGGCGCACCAGCCTGCACGATGCGATCCCGAACATTGAGATCGTGCAAGAAGTTCTGGCTAAGGCGCTTCTTGACCGAATGGCCGTCGACGCGGCCACGGCTCGGTGCCTGGCGATACTTCGGGCTCATGCAGGCACCGCCGTTCCGATGCGCCACTGCGCATGAACCTCGACGCCCGCACTTGGATCCTGATACGCACCTCGTTCGTCGCGCAGGAGCGCCTCACCGGCAGCACCGATCATTGCGGCATTGTCGGTGCACCACTTCAGCGGCGGAACGACGAGGGTACGGCGCTCTTCACTCGCAACGTTAGCGAGTGCATCACGGAGCGGGCCATTGGCCGCCACTCCCCCGCCAACAATGAGCGAACAGTCTGGGTTGGCACGCAGGGCACGCTGAACACCTGCACGCAGCGCGCCGACGATGGCCTGCTCCGTTGCGGCGGCGATCGCGATTGCAGCCGCTTCGGGGAGTGGGTGCTCTGCGAACTGCCGTGTGAGCGTGGTGGCTCGTCCTGGACTCTGATCGGTAAGCCCACTCGCGACGAGCGCCTGGCGAATGGCCGCCGTCTTCACCCCACTAAACGAGAAGTCGTACAGACCCTCGGTCTTCGCAATCGGCAGCGGTGTGATCTGGGCGCCCCGCGGCGCCTTTGCAGCCAGGGCAGAGAGCGCTGCGCCGCCAGGGTATGGGGCGCCAAGGAGACGGGCAATCTTGTCAAAGGCCTCACCCGCTGCGTCGTCAATCGTACCGCCGAGGCGCTGCACGGCCCCATCACGCTCGATCCGCACGAGCAACGTGTGCCCACCAGAGACAACAAGACCAATCGCAGGGAGCGTTGGTGCCTCAACCTCTGCCGCATCGCGGAGCCAGGCGGCGCGGAGGTGACCCTCAAGATGATTCACGTTAAGCACAGGGAGGCCGCGCGCCCACGCCCAAGCGCTACCGATGCCGGCGCCAACGAGGAGAGATCCGACGAGGCCGGGTCCGGTGGTCAGTGCCACCCCCTCGATCTCGCTAGCCACTCCGAGCCCCTCGGCCTCCTTCAGCACCTCGCCCAGAAGTCGTGGCAACCACTCATGGTGAGCGCGCGCCGCCACCTCTGGGATCACGCCGCCGAACGGTGCGTGGATCGCCGTTTGGCTCGCCACACGTTCTGCAAGCACCTCACGACCGCCGCGCACGAGGGCGACCGCACTCTCATCGCAGCTCGATTCAATCGACAGGAGCAGCCGCTCACGCATGGGCAAAACGCTCCGTAGCGCGGGTACGGAGTGCAGCCTCAATCGCCAGCTGCGTTGGGCTTTCAAGCTCCGAGGTGGTCATCACCAGCGCATCTTCGTCGTTGTCGTCGTAATACCGAATCCGTCTACCAACCTCAACGAAACCGAACGCCCGATAGAGGCTTTGCGCGTCAACATTTGACACACGGACGTCCAGCGTTGCGACGCGCGCACCACCCCGCCGAGCTTCCTGGAGTAGCTCAAGGAGTAGGATCGTCGCGACCCCAGTTCGGCGATTGGCAGGGAGCACGGCCATCGTCGTGATATGTGCCTCGTCTACCATCAACCAGATTCCACCGAAGCCAACGAGCACACCGTCAATTCGGGCACCCACATAGCGCGCCAAGCGATTGGTGGTCAGCTCGGTGGTGTACGCGCTGGTCGGCCACGGCGCTGTGAATGAGATCTTCTCAATCACCGCGACCTCGTCAAGGTCAGCAACGGTGAGTGGTGCAAGGACTGGCGCGCGCATCATGCCCCCTCGCTGCCGCGAGCCGGTGCTGGATATCGCAGGGTGACGTGCGCAACGGCGTCACCAGCTTCGCGAACGAGCGCGCATGCGGCAACTCCTCGGATCTCCTCCGACAGAAGCGGCGACGAGGCAGTGTCTCGAGGAACAACGAGTGCGCCACCTCCCGAGACTTCGAGAGATTCACGAGTTCCAAGCGCAACTGAGAACGATCGCTTCGCCGCCTGCCAGATGGCGCGATCCGACGAACATTCGCGCAGCGGGATCGCCAGAGCCGCGGCAATGCCAACTGCGGCTGAGGCTGCAACGCGAGTGCCGCTGTAACTTCCAGGGCCGCTCCCTACGACAACATCCGTGAGTGCAGCGCGTCCGTCCTGATCGGGGGCGAGGTGGCTGATGCGCTGCAGTAGCGGCTGATCATAGAGATAGTCCTCAGCTACGCACACGAGTACCCCTTCATGCTCCTCGACGATTGCTGCGATGCAATAGCCGAGAGACCCGTCGAGGACGAGAGATCGCCGACTACCCACGATCGCCACCGCTTATGCTGAACACTTCATCAAGTACTGCGCGAAGCTCTGGCCGTGCGCCGCGGATTTCAGCGGAGCGTCTGCCCTCATCGGCGACCGCCGTGAGATGAACGTTCAGCACGTCGGCGCCCACGGCTCCAAGCCCCGCAAGGTGCTCGGGCCACTCGATTAGGGTCACCCCGTGCTGTTGTCGCTCATCGATGAGTCCAGCGCGCAAGGCATCACTCCCGGGCGGGAGTCGATAGGCATCGACATGCCAGATCGGTAGATCACCACGGTGCTCAGAGATCAGAATGAACGTGGGTGAAGTCAACTCTGGTTCAGCATGCAGCGCGGCTCCAATGGCCCGGGCGAGCGTTGTCTTGCCGCTCCCGAGGTCACCAGAGAGTAGGACTCGATCACCTGGACGGAGAGTTCCGCCGATCGCTGCGCCGAGCGCCGTCGTTGCACCAAGGCCAAGGAGCGAAATGGTAACGACGCTCACGCGGTAAGGCGCTGCAGATCACCAAGGGGGAGCGCGACAAGATCGCCGTTGATCTCGACAGCACCTTGTGGATCGGATGGCTCAAGGTCCGCGAGGCCACGCCACGTGCCGTAGGAGCCCGCCAGCGGACCGCCGATGACAACGGTGTCCACAGTTAGACGCTCCCCTCCGGGCTGTGTCGCAGCGGTAGTGAGGCCGGCAGGGTGTCGCTCAAGGCGAACATCACTCTCATGCAACGCGGAGAGTGCCGTCCCAAGCTCGGCGGCCCACTCGTCACTCTCCTGACGCCCACCCAGGATCAGGAGGCCGAACGGGGCTGGCGTAGCACCCCTGGCGACGCGTCGATCGATTGAGGCGCTGAGTGCTTCGCGTTCGCCATCACTGAGGCTTCCGACCACAACCCCACGAATGCCTACAGCACGGGCCCGCAGCACGGTTTCAGGGGATACCGAGACCACCGCCAGAATTCCCGCGTCGAGTGCCGCCGCCCACCCGCGACTATCGGGCTCTGATGCCGAGAAGTGCAGGCGCCCCTCCACCTCGTCGCCAAGCAGAAGGCGCCCACCAAGGCCGCCCGTGGCGCTCGCCGAGCGCGGCAGAAGGGCTAGGGGCGCATCAATGGGGAGCACTCGCGGCCGCGCTGATGCCACTGGCGCCTGCATCGCCGCAGGCATCAATTCTACAGGTGGCACTCCACGAACGACACCGATCCCAGCGGACCCCCCGAGCAGCGTTGCGCGCACACGATGCCCCTCAGTTTCAACTTCGATATCGGCAGTCTCCCCCGCCTTGACGTCAAACTCCAGCACTTCATCAGAATGCAAGGCATGCGCCTCCGCACCCGATTGAACAAGCACCTCGGCACCAGGGTGATCGGCGACGACCAGCAGATCGCCAGCGGGGGCGAGGAGCTGCTCCGCGGTCGCGCGGGCCAGGTCTGCTCCGGTGGCTTCGTTGAGCTGCTCGGTGCCGAGCGCTGCTAGTACCCCAGCGCGATCAAGAAGAACGGTTGTGCGACCAAGGGCGACGAGTGGCGATAGCGCCGCCAGTGGTACGGCACCCGAAGAGAGATTCGCCGCAAGCTGACCTGTCACAATCAGCACCTCAGCGCTCACGGATGCACCTTGCTTATCCACGCGCTCCGCGATCGACTGAATGGCATCAATGCATGCAGCGGCACGAATCTGGTCGCCAGCACCGTCTCGGCCCGACATCGGTCGATCGGCGATGTCGCCGAGCCGGTCAGCGACTGTGGCGCGATCGCGATCCCCGATCAACTGCAAGACTGCATCACATCGGCGACGGCGCTCCACTGCATCAGCAGGGATAAGTGCACCTTCGGCGATGGAGGTCATCTCACCAGCGCCGCCTGGGAGTGACCAAGCGAGCCTCCCCGCGTCATGGGCAACGTCCAGGACTCTCACAGGAACGCCCAGCGCCTCTGCGCAGCGACCCGCCGCACGACGGAGCGAGCTCGGATCTCCGCGCAGCGACGTGGAGATTGACCCGCTCTGATCGGCACCCGCAGCACTCTGCAGCACCTTCTCAACGGCATTGCTGCCAGCCCCTGCTGGCAGCGTGATGCTGCTGAGCAGCCGTGTTGGTTCAGCGTCAGACATGAGCGCATAGAACGTGCGATCTAGATCTTCTCGGATCAAGAGGTACGACGATCGTTTCATCTCTGGTTCACGTAATGGTATCCACGCAGATCCCGCAGCGCTATCGGTTTGCCGTTCACCGTATACACCCGGGCGAGCCGACTGGTGAAGCTAGTTGACACCTCATTGGTGATCGTTTTTCGCCGTTTCGCCACATCGACTGGCTCAATCAGCTCGCCTCCCGAGACGCCAATGAAGACGACCTCGTCGCTTTCGGCCAGATCGGAAGCTGGATGATCTGTGGCATCAATCGTGATGGAGTCCATGGCAATCGTGCCAACTACGGGGAGACGCACGCCGCGCACCAGCACCTCGGCCACGCCCCGCTCGTGATACGAGATACCGTCGGCGTACCCGATTGGCAAGGTGATGATTCTGGATTCGCGCTCTGCGGTGAATGCTGGACCGTACCCGACACCATGACCGACGGGGAGGGTTGCAATGCGCACCGGACGAGCGGCTAGTCCGTAGACACGCTCAATGCCGATGGTTGCAGCGGTCATCGTTGGCCGTAGCGCGTTCGGCACAACGCCGAATAGCGCGATGCCAACCCGCGCAACCTGCTGAGTATCACCGATTGTGAGCAGCCCTCCCGATCCCACAAGGTGCGCCTCAAGATCGGGCGCTTGGGCTGCCGCCTGCTCAAGGATCTCCTCTTGTAGGCGCGATCGTTCCACGTTCTCGGCGGCAGTGAGATGGCTCCAGATGCTCCGCAAGAGAACGTTTGGATTACTGCGGAGCACAGCGATCTGGGCTGCGAGATCATTTGGCAAGATTCCGTCGCGACCGAGCCCAGTGTCCACCTCAATGTCAACGCTTAGCGGAGCGAGTCCAGAGAGATCGGCACGCATGATCTCACGCACCACGGCGGGTGATGAGGCTGTGACCCCAATGCCTGCTACGGCAGCGTCGCGCAGGTGGGCGGGAGCAACGCGCCAGAGGGCTCGTACCGGCCCAGTAATGCCAGCGTCACGGAGTTCTTGCGCCTCATCAAACGTGGCAACAAGTACGGCGCGCGCGCCCGCGTCGAGGGCAGCGCGCGCGACAGGCACGGCACCAAGGCCGTAGGCATCTGCCTTGAGCACCACGTCAAGATGACCTCCAGCCGGGAGCTTCCCTTTGAGGGCGCGGACGTTCGTTGTAATGGCATCGAGTCGAACCTCTACCCAGGCATCACGCCCAAGCGCTGGCAGGCCAGCTTCCTGAATTCGTTCGGGGAGCCCGCTCATGCCTGCGGTTTCCCTACCGGCTCCGCAAGGAGGGCCAGCTCCTCGCGCCGAAGCGCTTTAATGCGCTCGATCCGTGCGAGGAGCGCCGTCTCGGCGGCATCGAGGTCTTCACCGATCTGCGGCGGAAAGAGGTAACGGCCACCAGCGGTGCGTACGGCATACGCGATCGCAATCGCATATTCGCGTTCGTGGCTAATCGAGAGGGCGACGTGCTGGATGCCGAGCTGCGATGCACGCGCAGCGGCGCGATCGTGGAGGCGCACGGAGGGTTGCCCAGTGGGAAGGCGCTCTACTTCAATCTCCTGCCAGCCGATACCACGCACGCCAAGGCCGAGCACCTTGGAGACTGCCTCCTTTGCAGCCCAACGTCCAGCCATCGTCTCGGGCCGGCCGCGAACATACGAGCGCTCTGCGGCGGTCAGTACCCGCAGCTCGAACCGCTCTGGATGGCGCCGTAAGACGTTTGCAATCCGGTCCACGCGAATGATGTCAATGCCGATCTCTGGCGTGCTCGCGGCGTGCTCTCCCCCGTCCATCACTCGACGGTGACGGACTTCGCGAGATTCTTTGGCTGATCAATGTCAGCACCCGCGAGGAGTGCCATCTCATACGAGAAGCGCTGCAACGGGATGGTTGCAATCAACGCAGCAATCTCTGGGCGGGCGGCGGGGATCACCACGGCCTCCGTGGCAAAGCTCTTCCAATCGTCCACACCCGAAACCACAGCGATTACCGGAGCTGAGCGGGCCTGCGACTCCATCAGGTTGCTGACAAGCTTTGGCAGCACAGGAGAGTTCAACACCACCGCCACCACCGGATGATCAGCACCAAGGAGACTAATCGGACCATGCTTCATCTCTCCAGCGGCGATCCCCTCGGCGTGGATGTACGCGAGCTCCTTCAGCTTTAGCGCTCCCTCAAAGGCGGTGGCAACCCCTGCGCCACGGCTCACAAACATAAACCCACTTGCGCCGAAATACTTCTTTGCAATTGCTGGAAGTGCGTCTGACGCGTCGAGTGCAGCCGAAGCCATGGCAGGGATCGTCAGCAGTTCGGTCGACCAGGAGCGCAGATCCTCTGCGGTAAGAACGCCTGCACGGCGCGCCAGATCAAGCGTCACGAGAAGTGTGACGAGCGCCTGCGAAGTGTAGCTTTTCGTTGCTGCAACGGAGATCTCTGTGCCGGCTTGGAGAAGGACCACTGCATCTGCCTCACGCGTCAACGAGGAGCCTGCGGCGTTTACGATGGCGAGAACGGTGGCGCCAGCAGCCTTCGCCACTCGCACTGCACCCAGCGTGTCGGCTGTTTCACCGGACTGCGAGACCGCAATGACCAAGTTCGCCGGACTGAGAGCGGGTGGATCGTAGCGGAATTCGCTGGCAACCGTCACACGTACTGGTACGCGCAAGAGACGCTCTGCAAGTGTGGCCGCCGTGAGTGACGCGTAGTATGCCGAGCCACAGGCAACGAACTCAATAGATCGCGCTGCGGCGAGGGCGGGGGCGATCGCGTCAAGCTCGCTGATTGCCACCCCATCAAGAGAAACTCGTCCCAGCATGGCCGCAGAGAGTGCCCGTGGCTGCTCATCCATCTCCTTGCGCATGAAGTGGGCGTACCCCTCTTTACGTGCCGCAGCACCATCCCAGGTGATCGTTTCAACTTTGGGGACGAACGTTACGCCAGTGGAGTCGTACAGGGTGATTCCGCCGCGCTGAAGATCTGCAAGGTCGCCGTCTCGCAAAAAGATGATCTTGTTGGTGTGCTCGAGCATGGCGACAGGATCGGAGGCAAGGAACTGCTCGCCTTCACCGAGCCCGACGGCAAGTGGCGCCTCGCGTCGCGCAGCGATGATCCGGCCAGGCTCGCCGCGGTGCATGACGACGAGTGCCCACTGCCCATGTAGCCGAGGTAGAACAGCCGCCACCGCTAGGCGAATGTCACCCTGGTAGGCGTCTTCGATCAGATGGGCGATTACCTCGGTGTCAACGTCGCTGGAAAGGGTGTGTCCCTTCCCCATTAGCTCCCGCTGCAGTTCAGCGTAGTTCTCAATAATCCCGTTGTGGATGATGGCGATCTCACCGTGCTCATCCATGTGGGGGTGGGCGTTCAGGTCGGTTGGCGCACCATGGGTGGCCCAACGCGTGTGGGCGATGCCAGCCACTGAACCGGTTGGCAGCTCATCAAGGACACTTTCAAGATTAGCGAGGCGGCCCGCACGCTTGCGCATGGAGATCTCGCCCCCAGTTGCCGCAACGGCGATTCCCGCGGAGTCGTACCCACGGTACTCAAGAAGGCGCAGCCCCTCAATCAACGTCGTTGAGACGTCGCGTGAGCCGATATAGCCGACGATCCCGCACATAGCGGTAGTCTACCGCCCGCGTACAAGGCTCGCGGCAACCTCAATCAAGCGCTCAACGGCGGCGCTGACGGCAGCGTGATCTGGGCCCTCGCCCATCACCCGAAGTACGGGCTCCGTCCCAGAGGGGCGCACAAGGACGCGTCCACCTGTCTGTGCGAGTGTCTCCTCGGCCTGGCGAATGGCACTCTGGAGTTCAGGCTTCATAAGGAGTTGCTCCCCCTCACCTGGAGGCACCGGCACCGTGCGCTGGATCTGTGGATCCAGGGGGACGGCATCAGCTATCGCCCCAACGGGCGCCCCCGCGCGGGCCACAAGTCCGAGCACGGTGATCGCACTGATGAGCCCATCACCAGTCGGCGAAAGCTCTGTGAAGAGGAGGTGGCCACTCTTCTCGCCACCGAAGCCACCCGTACCAGCGGCGAGTCGCTCGGCAATGTGTCGATCGCCAACGGGGGTGCGCTCTAGGGTGATCCCATGGGCGGCAAGATGGCGCTCCACGCCACTATTCGTCAATACCGTGGCAACGGCGCGTTCAGACCCAGCCACTCCCCGCCGCTTCCGGTCGAGGGCGATGAGGGCGATCAAAACGTCACCATCAACCGCTCGCCCAGTCGCATCAACTACGACACAGCGATCTGCGTCGCCATCGAGTGCAATCCCGAGATCGGCACCGTGCGCACGCACCTGTTCGCCGAGCGCGGCGGGGTCGGTGGCGCCAACGCCATCATTGATAACGCCGCTCCCCATCGCAAACGGTAGGACTGTGGCGCCAGTGGCGGCGAGCGCTGCAACGGCGAATGGCGTGGCCGCGCCATGCGCTGCATCCACCACCACGCGCAGTCCTGCAGCATCAACCGTTTGCGCGAGAGCACCCAGGATCCGCTCGTAACGCCGCCGATACTCCTGGGCCTCAGCTTCGTGTGCAACCGATGGGGCGGCCACGCGCATCGGTTGGGTGAGGGCGATCTCCATCGCCGCCTCAAGTGCACGCTCCTCAGCATCTGGAATCTTGCGCCCATCACGCGCGAGCACCTTCAAGCCGTTGTACTCGACTGGATTGTGCGAGGCGGTGACGACCACGCCGCAGGCGGCACGCGGTTCTCCAGCAACGATTGAGGCGAGCCCTGGCGTTGGAATAACGCCAATATCAATGACCGTGCCGCCGTGTGCCTCAATGGCGCCGGCAAGCGCGCTCGCCAACGCGGGACCGCTCGGTCGAGTGTCTCGGCCAATAAGCACGAGTCCTGCTGGGTGCTGCTGCATCAGGGCAACGCCAAGTGCGGCAGCTAGTTCAACGGTAAGTGTCTCGCCAGCGATCCCGCGGATCCCATCGGTGCCGAAGCGAACCGTGGTCACGGTGTTCCTTGCGCTAGATCAGCGCTTGGTGAACTGCTTCGCCTTGCGTGCGCGTC
>Ga0315906_10001089_pt1 | contig 41257 bp, 34 predicted proteins | sample LakEriMetagenome_4_FD_203526 | JGI IMG/M metagenome (GOLD analysis project Ga0315906, IMG submission 203526) | Freshwater fungal communities from buoy surface, Lake Erie, Ohio, United States - Buoy 2 MA122 | ecosystem: Environmental > Aquatic > Freshwater > Lake > Lake biofilm | place: USA... | reverse complement strand
TCACCAAAAAAGCCTATGCCCCTTACAGTAAATTTCATGTGGGTGCTGTCGCATTATTGAAGAATGGGCAGACAGTATCAGGTACCAATCAGGAAAATGCCTCATACCCGGTAGGAATATGTGCGGAGCGGGTGTTACTTGCCTCAGCAGCCATGTTACAAGCGGAGGTTCCCATTCAGACCATGGCCGTTACCTACCACAATCTGCAGGGTGACAGCAGCAAGCCGGTATCTCCCTGTGGCATGTGTCGTCAAAGCCTCAGTGAATACCAGGAGAGGCAGAAAGAGCCCATGAGAATCATTCTTGCCGGGATGGAAGGCAAGGTGATCATTCTTGGCAACGCTAGCCTTTTGCTGCCTCTTTCATTTGGAGGGGAAGACCTTCGGTAGCAGAGTAGGGTGGCGTTACCAAAGATTAATTGATCCGGTTCAATCTTCCAATAATTCGGCAAGGGAAAGCAGTTCCTTCATTTTATATTGGTTCCGCTCATTGTCAAAGCATTTTGCAAGCTCTTCCAGTAAATGTTGGATGATCTGCTTGTTTTTCCTTGTTCTGAAATAAGACCCTACGGGCGGCACTGAGATTCTCTTGAAATAACTTTCAATGTCTTTATGGGAGTACATTTGGCCGTTCAGTGGATCGATGAAAAACTGTATTTTTTCCAGTGCATGTCGTGGGGGCGTGGTGAAGGGGTCAGGTTCTGAGAAGTATCCCAGAAGAAATTGCTGCGGTATCCGGATCGCATATACAGGAATGTCCAGCATCTCGCAAAGTATGAGATAGATTATACCGTTACTGACTGCGTTTCCTTTTTTATTTTCCAGCGTCTTGTGAATCATGAAATGATCAGGGTTCTCATAATTGAGTTCCACGCCCTGGATCTTGTAATAGCTGTAGAAAATACTGTTGAAAACATTAATGCGTTCGATGGGTGTCAGGTAGTTGTTGAGTTCAAGCCAGATATTTCTGCGCAGTTTTTCGATGTGCTGCCGGGTCTCCGTCTCCTGCAAATCGGGGTAATGATAGCTGGCTACCAATAGTGCTCCTTGCAGCAGGTCTGCATCAGCATTTTTCCAATCTAGCAGTGCGGCGGTCAGCTCCCTGAAATGCACCCTGTGAATCAGCAACTCTATTCGTTCCTGGGTTTCGGGGCTATTGATGTTTTCCCAGAGGGTTTCCAGATTTGGAATGATATCCCGTCCAAAAGAAAGTAGCTTTTCGCTGACGGTCTCATACACGTCCTCATCCGGATCATCAATGAGATGAAGTAATGCCTTTATTTCCTTGTTTTCGTTCACAGAGGTTTAATGTGATTACAAGATCGTAATCAAATTAAAAGGCAGGAAGTTTTCTTATCCACAGCTGTTGGCCTGAGGATTTCATGAATTCATTCCAAAAGGTGTCAGGAGCTCTTTTTTCTGCGTGCCGTCTTTTTGGGCGGGTTGGCTTTGAGTTCCTCAATCGTTTTTTTCACCTCTTCAATTTCTAGGGTTTCCACCCGGTCTTGTTGCTCTTTGCTGAGCTTGTAATTTCTCAGCCCCTGCTTGATGTATGGACCATAGGGGCCTCGCAGGATCTGTATTTTCTCCTTCTCAAATACTTTTATGGTTCTCTCGTTCTTAGCCTTTCTTTTTTCTTCGATCATGGGGGCTATTTCCTCCAGCTCCACTGTGTAAGGATCCATCTCCTTGTTGAGAGAATAAAATTTCTTATCGTGCGCCGCATAGGGGCCGAACCTTCCGATATTGACCGTCACATCCTCGCCTTCGAATTTTCCGAGGTTTCTTGGAAGCTTGAACAGTTCCATGGCCTCTTCAAAGCTGATGGTTTCTATGCTTTGATTTACTTTGAGCTTGGCAAAACGTGGCTTCTCCTCGTCCTCAGGACTTCCAATCTGCACCATTGGACCATATCTTCCCATCCTGGCAATTACCGGTTTGCCACTGGCAGCGTCTACGCCCAGGCTGCGTTCGCCTTTTGCACGTCCCGCTGTTTCCATGGTATGCTCCACGCCTGAATGAAAGGGTTCGTAAAACTCCCTTACCATCTTGTTCCACTGTATCTTACCTTGGGCAATCTCGTCAAACTCCTCCTCTATATTGGCGGTGAAGGAATAATCCATCACTTTCTTGAAATGCTCATTGAGGAAATCTGTTACCACCATGCCCAGGTCGGTAGGGAATAGTTTATTTCTTTCCGCACCGGTATTTTCCTGTTGTGTTGCCTTGTCAATGGTATCGTTTTTCAGTGTCAGCACACGGAAATTCCTTACCACCGCATCCTTGTCGCGTTTCTGCACATAATTGCGCTTAACGATGGTAGTGATAGTGGGAGCGTAGGTACTGGGTCTTCCTATGCCCAATTCTTCAAGTTTCTTGACCAGCGAAGCTTCGGTATATCTGGCGGCAGGCCTGCTGAATTTCTCCGTGGCGGTCATCTGCCTGAATTCAGGCTTTTGACCTATAGTCAGATTAGGCAACCTTCCTTCCTGACCCTCTTCCGCTTCTTCCTCATCATCGGAGTCCTCACGGTAAACTTTCAGGAATCCGTCGAATTTCAGCACTTCACCGCTAGCACTCAATTCCTCCTGGGTCGTGCTGATGCCAATTTTGGCAATGGTCTTTTCCAGCACCGCATCACTCATCTGGGAGGCGATGGTTCTTTTCCAGATCAATTCATACAGCCTGTTGGTGTCGGCATCATCCACTTGCCTGTTTTCCATATAAGTAGGCCTGATGGCTTCATGTGCCTCCTGGGCTGACTCATTCTTGTTCTTGTACTTTCTTATCTGGAGATATTGGTCTCCAAAACTGCTTTTTATTTCTGATTGTATGGCATCCATCGCGGTCTCACTGAGGTTCACACTATCCGTACGCATATAGGTGATCTTTCCGCTCTCATACAGTTTTTGCGCAAGGAGCATCGTCTTACTGACACTATAGCCGAGCTTTCTGCTCGCTTCCTGTTGTAATGTGGAGGTGGTGAAAGGGGGAGAGGGGGTTCGCTTGGCAGGTTTTACCTGGATGTCTTTCACCGTGTAAACGGCACCTTTGCAACTTTGCAGAAACTCTTCTGCCGCTTTTTCTTCATTGAATTTGGGGCCTTCCGCCTTGAACTGAACCGAACGTCCTCCGATCTCTTCTGCAGTAAAAGCGGCCTCCACCTTGAAGTTGCTGATGGCCTTGAACTGATTGATTTCTCTTTCCTTTTCTACGATGAGTTTTACTGCGACACTCTGCACACGACCCGCGCTCAGGCCTCCCTGCATGCCGATTTTTCTCCAAAGTACCGGACTCAGCTCAAACCCCACAAGTCTATCCAATACACGTCTTGCCTGCTGGGCATTGACAAGGTCCATATTGATGGTCCTTGGGTTTTCTACGGCCTTACGTATGGCAGGTTTGGTGATTTCATGAAAAACAATCCTTTTGGTAGTGGCAGGATCCAGATTCAGCACCTCTGCGAGGTGCCAGCTGATGCTTTCTCCTTCACGGTCCTCATCCGATGCCAGCCAGACCTCATCGGCCTTTTTGGCAAGACTTCTCAATTCCTTCACCACTTTTTCCTTTTCTTCAGGTACTATATAGGATGGGGTAAAGTCATTACTGACGTCTATGCCCATATCGTTCTTCTTGAGGTCGCGGATGTGGCCATAGCAGCTTTTAACCTCAAAATCCTTGCCGAGTATGGATTCTATGGTCTTCGCTTTTGCGGGAGACTCCACTATCAATAGGTTTTTTGCCATGTTTTGTCGGTTGCTTTTCCGGTCGGGGAAATGTGGTATCCTCCATTCCGAGCCAATGCAATATTAGAATAAAATTGAAAAACCAATAATTATTTAGTTTTAGTCAGGGCTCAAAAAGCTTTATTCAGAGTCTAATTTTGTACTTTCAACTTCTCAATTAACGGCATGGATATCAGTTTGATAGGCACAGGTAACGTAGCGTATGTTCTGTCGCGTTTACTTATATCCAAAGGACACCGCTTGATGCAGGTGCTGGCGCGCGACAGTTCTGCCGCTGCGGCATTGGCCTCTCTGCATGGTGCAGTGTCAGGTAGTCTGAATGAAAGGCTACATCCGGAATCAGAGGTAATCATCATGGCCTTATCGGATGATGCTTACAGTGATAAAAGACTATCCTTTGATTTTCACGGAAAGCTGGTCTTACATACCTCCGGCTTTTTACCTATTCAGGTATTAAGTTCTTTTTCTGATCAATATGGTGTTCTGTGGCCGCTTCAGTCACTTCGAAAGGAAATGTCTGTGGTTCCCGAAATCCCATTTGTGATTGAAGCCTGCAGCGAATCTGCTCTTGATAAGACCAGAACGCTGGCGAAGTCCTTGTCCAACAAAATCGCTGAGCTGAACGGGCAGGACAGGAGAAAAATGCACCTTTCGGCTGTTGTAGTCAATAATTTCACTAATCATCTTTTTGCTCTTGCAGAGCAATACTGCAGCAGGGAAGGGTTGGATTTCAGGATGCTTCTGCCATTGATTAACCAAACTGCATCCAGGTTGTCTGACTTTTCTCCCTTGTCGCTTCAGACCGGTCCCGCTATCAGAGAAAATCATGATATACTTGATGCGCATCTGGCGATGCTGGAAAATTATCCTGCGTTGGCAAAGCTCTATGACGCCATCAGTTCGGGAATTTTAGAGACTCATAGCAAGTCCTGATCAATCATAAAGGGCTACAATGTCTGTTCTCACCTTGTAGGGGTCGATCCTATTTCCCTTTTCGTCTATGGGGTTGTCAATGTAAACTTCAAAAATCTTCCCTTTCGGAGTTTTTTTCAGGTCATTCATCCTTTCCTTCAAAGCATCGTAAGCATAATAGGTAAGTTCGTAAGGGCCGTAATAATGAGCGATCAGAGCGCTGTCACCATGTCTGCCTATTTGCCTGAATAGGATTTTCTTTGACGACTTGAGAGGCTTTTTGTTCACCGGGATACCCGCCTCAAAGAAAAATCCGCTTCCTTTTTTGTCCTGGGTATACCAGGCTATGAAAGGACCTGATATTTCGAGTTTATTCTTTCTGATAAATTCCGGAAGTTTCCGATGATAAATGGCAGCCAGTTTCAAGGCTATCCCGTCGCTGGAGGAAGAGCTATCTTTCATATAAACAACTTTCCATTCCGGAGTGGCGGTATCGATGATATTGATGATGGGAGCCTGCTCCTGCTTTGCCGAGTCTTTGGCTGTTTTGTAATTGATGACGGGAATTTCCTGCTCCAAGGGTTGTTCCTCCTTGTGATCACTGCATCCAAGAAGGCAAAGAATCAGCCCTGTAGCCAGTGTTTTGCATAATCCCAAATGCATGTCGGAGGTAAATGTTTGAGGCTAAAGTAATTGTTATAAGTGTTAATATCCAATATAACAGCTTTAATTATCGAATTTATTGGTCATTTCGCCTTAAGTTTGCGGCCCAATTGGAATAAATGTACAATATATCTTTTCGCTTTGAGGAGAAGGGCCTTGATCCCGTGGTGCTGGAGAAGGTAGAGCCGGGTTTGTCTCTGCTGGAGGTTGCATTGATGAACAATATCGAGTTGCATCATAATTGTGGAGGAGTATGTGCCTGCAGTACCTGTCATATTTACATCGACAAAGGGGAAGCCCATTTGGAGGAAATTTCGGACAAGGAAGAGGATTTCATTGACCGTGCCGTGAATCCAAGGCTGAATTCCAGGCTTGGTTGCCAATGCTTGTTACTGGAAGGCAATGGCAACATCGAGGTGACTCTTCCGGACCAGTCGCAATTTTTCGGCGAGTAATCGGATCAGGAGCTTTTATTGATTAATTTCATATTCAACTATTACCAGGATGACATTCGAACCACCCATTCATTGGAATGATTACGAGGACATAGCTATGAAGCTGTATGAGCGTTTCGGAGACGATTTCGGAGAATCCAGGATTTACAGGATCCGGTTTACCGACTTGCACAAATGGGTGCTTGAAATACCTAACTTTTCAGGAAAGGCGGAGGAAAGCAATGAAGGTCATCTTGAAATGATACAAAGCAGCTGGGTATACGAATGGCGTGACAACCAGAAAAAATAAAATTTCGGCATGCTGGAAAAATTCCAAAAGATCCGGGCATTTGTTTTTGATATTGACGGGGTGCTTACCGATGGCACTTTGTTGTTACTGAATCATGGCCATATGGCACGTCGGATGAACATCAAGGACGGTTATGCGCTCCAGCTGGCGGTTAAACGAGGGTATCGTATCGTGGTGGTTTCAGGGAGTCATAGTGAAGCCTCCAAAGACAGGCTGGAAAGGCTGGGCATTACCGATGTCAGAATGGATATAAAAGATAAGGCTGCCGAACTGAAGGATATCATGAAATGTTATGGAATGAGTCGGGAGGAGACAATATATATGGGAGATGATATGCCTGATTTGCCTGCTATGGCCATTGCCGGACTCTCCTGTTGCCCTTCAGATGCCGTGCCGGAAGTGAAAGAGGCCGCTCATTATATCTCTCCTCTTTCCGGGGGTATGTGCTGCGTAAGGGATGTGATTGAAAAAGTCATGAAGCTTCATGGAAAGTGGAATGCCGACGCTGATTTAGCCTCCATTTGATCGGCACTTACTCAGCAGCCAATATGAAATATCTATTTGCATTTTTTCGGCTCATTCGCTGGCCTAATCTGGGCTTCATCATTTTGTGCCAATGGCTTTTCTTTTATGTTGTTGTGAGGTCGTTGTTCGTGGAAGAGATTTTTTTTTACCGTGCCTTTTCCCCGTTTTTATTTTATCAGTTGATGGGGGCCTCGGTATTGATCGCTGCCGCCGGTTATGTGATCAATGATTATTTCGATATCAATATCGACCATATCAACAAACCTGAAAAAGTCCTGGTCGGTAAGATTTTCAAACGTCGTCAAGCCATTTTCCTTCATCTGCTGATGTCGGCCGCGGGCTTTGCTATGAGCTTGAATGTTTCCCTTAAGCTGGGTAATCATGCCATCTGGATGGGGAATCTGATTTGTATCGTTGCACTTTGGTTCTATTCGGCGGTTTTCAAGAAAAAAGCGCTTTCGGGAAATATCATCGTGTCGGTGCTGACGGCATGGGTAATCGGAATACTGTATTTTTTTGCCGGAGGAAAGTTCCTTTCTCCTGATGCTTTTGTTCCTGTGTCGAGCATGCCGGACATGAGAAAACTGTTTTTTTATTGCTTGCTGTATTCGGCGTTTGCTTTTATCATTTCGCTTATCCGGGAGGTGGTCAAGGATATGGAAGATGCCATAGGAGATGAAGCGCAGGGATGCAGCACTATTCCCTTACAATGGGGTTTCCCGGCAGCGAAGGTATTTTGTCTTACCTGGATGGCGGTGCTTCTTATTTCATTATTGTTGCTTGTCATTTATGGTATACAGTCAGGTTGGTATTGGCGTTCGGCATATCTGACCTTGTTTGTAAGCTTTCCGTTATTACGGGAAATCTGGAAAATGAATCGTGCTGTCGTGACGGAAGATTACAGCCGAATCAGCAGGAATCTCAAATGGATCATGCTATCGGGTATATTATCGATGTTATTAACCTCAATGGATTCATGAAGCATAATGAAATCATATTAGCCTCCGCATCACCTCGCAGAAGGCAGTTGCTGGAATGGGCGGAATTGAACTTTGAAGTCATTGTGGTGGAAACGGATGAGTCTTATCCTTCGAATTTGGAAATCGAAGAGGTGGCAGTGCATATAGCAAGAAATAAGGCGCTGGCTGTCTATGCAAAGACGAGTGATAAAAGGCTGATTCTTGCCGCGGATACCATTGTGGTAATTGAAGACATGATACTCGGCAAGCCGGTTGACAGGATGGATGCCATCAGGATCCTTCAGCTCCTTTCCGGAAAAAAGCATCGAGTCATAACAGGAGTCGCAATTCTTAAAGAAGGAAAAGAAGTGGTTTTCGCTGATACGACGGAGGTGGATTTCCATCCGCTGACACTTGAGCAAATCACATTTTATGTGGATCATTATAAGCCATATGACAAAGCCGGTGCTTATGCTATTCAGGAATGGATAGGTGTCATTGGTATCAAGAGCATTCATGGCGATTTTTATAATGTGATGGGTTTGCCGGTAAGCAGGGTGGTGAGGGAGCTTGACGAATGGTCCTGACGGGAAAAGCAACTTCTCAATCCGGTCATTTTCTCCTTGAACGATATTCGGGCTTTGATAATTTGTGCCGGATAATCGTTACCTTATGAGAGAGCGTTTGCTGCAGTTGATTTGGCAATTTGGCATTTTCAATAAACAAGACCTTCGTACATCCCAGGGCGATAGTGTCCTGGTCTTGCATCCCGGTTCATATAATCAGGGTCAGGGTCCCGATTTTCTGAATGCAAGGCTTGTCATCGGTCAGGCCTGCTGGGTCGGCAACATCGAGCTGCATGTGCTGGCTTCCTCCTGGATCAGGCATGGTCATACCGGAGATCCTCATTACCGTAATGTCATCCTTCATGTGGTTTGGGAAGAAGATCAGCAATTGTCCTTGAATATTCCTGTCCTTGAGCTGAGAAACAGGCTGTCATCGGTACTGCTATCCCGGTTTCGGGAAATGATGATGCATGAAAAGGAGCTTCCTTGCAGTAATCATTTCAGTTCGATTCCAATGATGAATTTACAGGCTTGGAGAGATCGTCTGGCTTTGGAAAGGCTTGAAGAAAGAAAAAAGGCTTTGTTGCAGGAATGGACGGCCAAAGGGATTTCCTGGCAAGAGTTGCTATGGAGGCAAATCCTGGCTTCCATTGGTATGCCCCGGAATCAGGAGGCATTCAGGCTGCTTGCTGTTTCGCTGCCCTATTCATTGATCAGCAGGTTAAGGGAGGATCCTTTTCAGCTGGAGGCCTTGCTCCTGGGGCAGTCAGGTATGCTGGCAAAGGATCAGTCAGACGACTATTCCCTTCGTTTAAAAAAGGAATATTGTTTTTTGGCCAAGAAATTCGGACTTGTTCCAATTCATGTCCTGATTCATACATTCGGTTGCAGGCCGGCCTCCTCGCCGGCAATAAGATTGTCGCAGCTTGCTGATTTCTTACATCGGCAGCAGCATATCATTAACTGGGCATTCAAATTTGAAAACATTCCTGTTTTGAAAAAATCCCTGGAGTGGCGTGCTTCCTCCTACTGGGAGAGCCATGTGGCTCCCGGTGTGCCGGCTGCTGCTGTTCCTGTCAGGACAGGCGTACATTTTCAATTTCAGATTATCATTAATGCGCTAATTCCCTTTTTGAGTTGTTATGCCGATCATCATGACGATAGCTTACTAAAAGAAAAACTAATTGCCATGATGGAGAAATTGCCGGCTGAAAAAAATCATATTACCGAAATATATAGGAAGATGGGAATGAAAAACAGATCTTCCATTGATTCCCAGGCACTCATTCATTTGTACAGGAAATATTGTCTTGAGAAAAAATGCCTGAATTGTGCCATCGGGCTACATGTACTGAAGGGTAGGTGATATTTGCTGGGATGGCAGGAAGCGAAAGAATCAATGCACCGGGTTATTCCCAGAAATAGTGAACCCTTTTCTCTATTTCCGGATGAAGGCTAAGCATTACAGGACAATTGTTGCCAATGCTTTCAAGCCATGATTGCTGTTCAGTTGTCAAAACGGAATTGCTTTTCATGCTCAGTTTGATCTCGATGGCGGATATCCTTCTTGGGTCGCTGCGCATCAGCTTCGTTACTTCCAGGCTGCTTCCTTTTAAATCAATATTCTCCGGTTTTGCCTTGATTCCCATGGTAGTGATGATGCAAGTAGCCAGTCCGACGCAGATGATATCAGTAGGACTGAATCTTTCGCCTTTGCCGAAATTATCGGTGGGGGCATCGGTTTCCATGATGCTGCCGCTTTGAAGGTGGGTGCAAATACACCTTAATTCACCCTGGTATTTGATAGTTGCAGTTGCCATATTCACCGCAATTTAGGAGTATAAGTCATTACTTATTCCCACATTTCCTACATTTACAATGAAAATAAGACTTATGAAGAGTTGGGTATTATTGGTGATGCTTACAGGAGTGATTCATTCATTCTGTTTTGGTCAGGATTCGGAGGAGCCTGCCGTTTCAGGTAAGGAACTGCGCAGGCAGAGAATTGATGCATTGGTAAAGCAGGAAGAGGAAGGTGTGATTGTTTTCCCCAGACATTGGGCAGGTGGGTTCAAGCTCACCTCCGATGGTTATGGAGGATTTGTGGAAATGGGATTGGCTAAGTCTATCCGTGGAGCGTGGTTATTCCAGCTGGAAATGGTGGAACGCAAGCACCCCAGGGAGCAGAAATATGAACTGGACCCCAGTACCCCGCCGATCATTTACAGGAAGGTTAACTATTTCTATCCATTTCGTCTCGGCGTTCAGCAGCAATATCTTTTGGGAAATAAGTCCAATAAAAATGGAATCAGTATTACAGCCAACTACGGAGGAGGAATCAGTCTTGGATTGATAAGACCTTACCTGGTTGAGGTCAATAAGGACGGCCGAAGAACTTTTATCAGCTATGAATCGGATAGCAGCCTTTTCAAAGGGCTAGAATTTTACGGAGGCCCCTCCTTGACCGAGGGCTGGAACAAGCTGAAACTCAACCCGGGAATTTATTGCAAGTCGGGTCTTCGATTTGATTATGGCCGACATAATGAGATGCTGAATGCCCTGGAAGTCGGTTTTACTGCAGAATTATTCTCAAACAGCATCCGTCAAATGGTGGATGTTGATCCAAGCCAATACTTTGCTTCCCTGTATGTGAGTATTGTATTCGGGCGACGAGAATAACTGAAAAGCGGCTTCAAGCGCTTATTCCTATCTTTGCGGAATAATTCTGATTCATGTCTCAACAATCATGCGATTCAGGAACGGCACAGGTAAAAAAGCCTAATTGGCTAAGGGTGAAATTGCCGATAGGGGAAGAATACAGGCATGTTCGAAACCTGGTAGATACCCATAAGCTTCATACCATTTGCGAAAGCGGTAATTGCCCGAATATGGGGGAATGTTGGGGAGCCGGCACCGCTACTTTTATGATTTTGGGCAATATTTGCACAAGGAGTTGCGGCTTTTGTGCTGTGGCAACAGGAAGGCCCGATGCAGTCGACTGGGATGAGCCGCAGAGGGTGGCGGAAGCCATTCATCTGATGAAGGTAAAGCATGCCGTCATCACCTCTGTTGACAGGGATGAATTGAAGGACGGAGGCAGTATCATTTGGCAAAATACCATCAAGGCTGTCAAAGCCCTTAATCCGGAAACCACCTTGGAAACGCTTATCCCTGATTTCAAGGCGCAGCGCGAGAATATTCAGCGTATCATTGAGGCAGCGCCTGAAGTGGTGAGCCATAATATTGAAACAACGGAAAGGCTTACCCGCGAGGTAAGGGTTCAGGCCAAATATTGGCAAAGTATGGAAACCCTGAAGATTCTGAAGGAGGGGGGAATGAGAACAAAGAGCGGTATCATGCTGGGGTTGGGAGAAACGATGGAGGAGGTGACTCAAACACTGAAGGATTTGCATGCGAGTGGGGTAGATGTGGTTACCATCGGTCAATATCTTCAGCCTACACCGAAGCATTTGAGGGTGCAGCGTTTCGTGCATCCGGATGAGTTTGCGGAGCTTAGGGAAATTGGATATGGAATCGGTTTTGATTATGTGGAAAGCGGCCCTTTAGTACGTTCCAGTTATCATAGTGAAAAACACGTGATTCCCGGATGGGGAAGAAGTCGCTGGCTGGAAGAAAAGCAGCAGTAAGGAATTGTTGTTGATAACTTATCCTCAAAACACGGACTTTGGCACGGTTTTCTCCTATTATTAAAAAAAAACACTCTCATGAAAAAGCTAACTTTTATTTTCCTAGGCCTTACGGCAGCGGCCCTGTTTTCCTGCAGCAAGGATTCCGACTCCTCACTTTCTAATGTACCGGGAGGTGAAGGTAATACCAGCACGGGGGCAAAGACCATGCTGCGTATCAGGCTCACGGATGCACCGGTCAATTATGACAGCGTTGTGGTTAATATTCAGGAAATCCGCGTTAAATTTTCCGATAATGACAGCTCTTCCATTGACAGTACTTCTGCAGACAGCGGTTGGATAAGCCTGGCAACGAATTCAGGTTTTTATGACTTACTTTCTTTTCAAAATGGAATCGACACGCTGATTGCTGCCTCCAGCGTGCCCACCGACACTCTACAGCAAATCAGGATGATATTGGGTAGCGGCAACTATATTGTGGTGGACGGCACTCAATATCCTTTGACTATTCCCAGTGGTTCTCAGTCAGGTTTAAAGATCAATCTCAATAAAATATTAAACCCTGTTTTGGATTCTGTAACTATCGATTTTGATGCTGCGGCATCGGTCAAGCAACAAGGCAACGGAAGGTATTTCCTAAGGCCGGTTTTGCTGGTAAAATAGAAAAAACGAACAATTTCATTAGAGAGGGCCGCTTCATGCGGCCTTTTTCAATATCGGTCCCAAATCAGGGCAGCAGCACCTAAAATGGCTGCTTCCGATTCGTTGAGTTGACTCACCATCAGTTTAACCTTGCCTCTGAAAATCGGAAGCAGATTTTTTTCCATATGCTCTCTTGCGGGTAACAGTAATAAATCTCCGGCCTTTGTAAGTCCTCCAAATAAGATGATGGCTTCGGGAGAGGTGAACATGATAAAATTGGCAAAAGACTCCCCAAGCAGTTTTCCTGTCTCGTAAAAAGTCCTTAAGGCAATCGTATCTCCTTGAACGGCAGCATTATATATGTCCTTGCTTTCAATTTTACTTTTATCGTTAATATTTCTAAGTATGCTAGCCTCCCGGCTCGATTCCAATAATTCAAGCGCGGAAGTCACTACACCTGAGGCGCTGGCATAACATTCTAGTGCGCCTCGCATGCCGGTTCCCGGGTGTAGTCTGCCCCCGGGAATGACAGTGATATGTCCCAGTTCTCCGGCAAAACCGTCATGCCCCAGTATTAATTGACCGTTACACACAATTCCGCTGCCGACTCCGGTTCCGAGGGTAATCATGATGAAATCCTTCATTCCTCTTGCCGCTCCGAATTTCATTTCACCGATAGCTGCCGCATTGGCATCGTTGGTGAGGAGAGCCGGCATTGAGAATTTCTGAGATATCATTTTGGCGAGGGGGATATCTCCCTTCCAGGTCAAATTGGGTGCATAGCTGATGGAGCCCGTGTAATAATTCCCATTGGGGGCGCCAATGCCTATTCCTTTGAAGACATAGTCATTGCTTAACAAGGTCATCTCAGGCTCCAGGAGCCTGTAAAATTCATTTACAAAATCACCGGGTTCGGGATAATCTAGTGTTTTCAAATTCCCTTTCCGGAGGACCTTGCCTGAAGATTCGCAGATGCCATATTGTATCCCTGTTCCGCCAATATCTATTCCTATGACAAGTTCACTATTCATAATTGAGGCCCTGTTTTTTCAAAATAGATCTTACCAAAAGGGCAAAAATGGCAAGGTAGGCAAAGCAGGCTACCGGTATCCAATAGGATTGGTGGATACCGATGAAATCAGCCAGTTTACCCTGTAAAGGCGGGATAATGGCTCCTCCCAGGATCATCATAATCAGAAAAGCAGACCCCTGAGTGGTATAGTTGCCCAAACCGGCTATGGAAAGATTGAATATGGCAGGCCACATGATGGAACAGAAAAGCCCGCCGCTCATCAGCGCAAAAATGGCAATAGTACCGCTGCTGAAAAGGCCGGTGAGCATGGCACTGACGCCAAGTAAGCTGAAAATGAACAAAGTCCTTGCCGGTTTGTTCTTACCCAGATTAAAGCCAATCATTTGTACCAGCACAAAAACTATGTAATAATAGAGTGGTTGAATGCCATATTCTTTCAGTTCGATATCGTATCCTGAAAGATGTATGGCGGAAAGTATGATTCCGAAAGCAACTAAGGGTACCATGATCATGAGCACTTTTCTGGTAGAATCTTTGAAGTCAAATGCGCCGACGGATCCTGTCCATCGTCCAATCATCAGGCTTCCCCAATACATGGCGATGAAGGGCGCTACTCCCGAAGAAGGAACTTTTCCGAATCCTTCTTGTCCAAGTAATTCACTCAAATTGCTGACGATGGAAACCTCCACTCCAACGTACACGAAAATGGCCAGCATGCCTAACAGTATTTGCGGATATTGCATGGCTCCCCAGCCGCGGGGTTGCTTTTTAGATAATAGATAGGATGCCAGTAGGGTAGCGATTACTGCAACGAGTGCTCCAAGCAACCATTTCATCCGGTAGGCTTCCAGAGAGGACTTTTCCGCATCGGTAAGTGAGGAGGCGTCGATTTTGTAACTGTTGAATACCGGAACAAACATCAAGATCAGCAAGCCGGTCATGATCAGCAGACTGGATAAGGCCTTGCTGGCCTGCTCGGTATTGTCTGAATTGCCGCCGGAGGGAACTTTTTTTGAAAAATGAAACAGCGCGGCGGCCGCCAAAAATAATCCTCCCACACATGCATAAAGGACTATTACTTTTTCCAGTCCCAGACTGTTGATTTTTTCATCAGTAATGGCTGCCGTACTTCCAAACAATGCCAGGGCAACTACAATGGGGCCTATGGTAGTGCCGAAGGAATTAATACCTCCGCCCAGGTTAACCCTGCTCATTCCGGTGGAGGGGTCACCCAGAGAAATGGCAAAGGGTTGCGCAGCGGTTTGCTGAAGTGAAAATCCAAGCGCCACCACGAAAAGTCCTGATAGCATGCCGGTAAAACTGTTCCCTTCCACCGCAATGATCATTGACACGGCACCGATGGTGGAAAATAAAAGCCCATACACAATGCTCTTTTTATATCCCCAGCCTGATACGGGATCTTTTCCTTTTAAAGCGCCGACCGCAAATAATAGGAGCGCTCCCAGGTAATAAGCCAGATAAAAGGCGAAATCAATCAGTTGACTCTGAAACTGGTCCAGATGAAAATATTGCTTGCAAAAGGGGATGAACACACTGTTTCCTGCGGCAATGAATCCCCAGAAAAAAAATACGGTAATTAGGGTGGAAAGTGCTCCGTAATTAGTTGATTGTTTCGCTGCGGAACTGCTGTCACTTCCAGCAAAGTTGAAATTTCCTCCTGCCATAAGTTTTTGATTGTCTGTTGTTAAATATAGTAAAATCATCGGGCAATGCGTCAATTTGCTTCGGTTTGTAAGCGGGAAAACCGCCAAAAGAAATATCTCCAATGCAATAATTCCCCCGATTTCGCGTTTTGACCATAAGGGTCCATTTTGGATTCCTTTAAAACTATTATCTATGAAACGCCTTTTAATCAGCTTCGCATTCATTTGCGGCTCACTCAGCATTCAAGCCGCCGACAAGGATTCAGCCTATTTTTATTTTAACAAGGGATTGCAAGAGCGTCAGGAGGGAAGGTATATGTCAGCTACCCGGTTATTTGAGACCGCCCTTCAATATGATGAGACCTATGTGGATGCTCTCCTGGAAAATGCCACTTGTTATCTTGAAATGAAAAAGCCGGAAAGAGCCAGGGTATGCCTTGAAAAAGCCATTTCAATTCAACCTGATAATCAGAAAATCATGGTTGAATTGATGAACATCTATTTCAACGGAAAGCAATATCAGAGATCCTTGGAGTTGGCTTCCAAAGTCAAGACGGGTGTTAATACCGATCGTATCAAGGGACTTTGTCTTTATCAAATGGAAGACCTGGCCGAAGCGGAAAAGTACCTCAAGAAATCACTTGCTGCTGAGCCTCAGGATGCCGAGGTGAACTATATTCTTGCGAGGACCTATCTGGATATGGAAGACTATCATTCAGCAGTTCCTTATTATGAAGCGGCCATCAAATTGGATGACTCCCGCCATCAAAGGATTTATGAGCTCGGCATTTTATATTATACGGTCAATAACTATGCTAAGGCTTATGAAATGATTCTGTTGGCCGGTACTAAGGGATATCCCGCTTCCAATGATTATAATGAGAATCTGGGACTAGTGTCCCTGTATGCGGGGGAATATGAAAGGGGGGAGGAGTTGCTGATGGCAGTATGGAAAAGGAAACCCAATAACAAGGATATTTTGCGCAATTTGGCTGAAGTATTGTACTCCAAGGGTCAATATGACCGGTCGCTTGTATATTGCCAGAAATTATTGGAACTCGATGCAAAAGATGGCAAAGCGCTTTATCAGGCCGGTCTGAATTTCCAGAAATCAGGACAAAAGGAGAGGGGGCAAAAGATGTGTGATATGGCGATCGAAATGGATTCCTCCCTTGCCGGATTGAGGCGAAAAAAGGAAATCATGTGATTCCCTGAATGAATAATAAATTTAAGCCGGCATCGTCCGGCTTTTTTATTTAGTAAGATATTTCGCAGCAGATTCGTGCATTAGTAAAAGGATTTCATCAGATCCTGGTCAGTGATTTTCTGAATAAGATTTTCAGAAGACCCAACATGGCGATCCAGGCATTGATGTAAGCCAACAGAAACATGATGGCACCCAAAACGTTTATGATGGGAAAAAGAAAATTCAAATAACCCAACAAAGGTTTTTCAATCAATTCTGTCTTATGTAAAAAGATAAATTTCGCCAGGGAGGCGATGACAAAACAAAGGGCGGAAAGGAAGAGGCTTTCCCCAAATTGTTTGATTTTGGCAGTGTCGCGGGGGTAGTCAGAAGTTCTTGACCAGGCAAAGCAAACTGATGCGCAACCTGCGAAAATGGCAAACCCGGCATTGGTAATGGAGGTGGTATCGTAAGAGCTCTTGCCAAATGTGAATATGATGAAGATTCCCCCCGCCAAAAAAATAAATAGTAAGATGGCGCCAAAGGATATTTTGACCAGATTCTTTAAATACGGTTTCATTTTCCTTTATCCCATTTGGGGTGAGGAGTATTTGAAGTGCTGAATTTGTCCGGTCAGAACTTCCTGCGATTAAAGTCGTTTCGGGGAAAGTTTGATCTTGGTGGAGCGCTTCTTTCCTCAGCTTCCTTCACCACTAATGGTTTTTTGCCTAGGGAGATGTTGTTGAGACTTTCTATTGCATCCAATGCTTCCTCCCGGTTAGGCATATCCACAAAAGCGAATCCTTTGCTCTTGCCGGTTTCCCGGTCCATAGCCACTTTGGCGGATTGAATGGTGCCGAATTTTTCAAAAATTTCAGTTAACTCGGCATCATCAAGATCGTAGGGCAAACCTGCCACAAAAATCTTCATAGAAAATTGGTTTATTTGATGGGTTCAATGTTACTACGAATGTAAGCTTATTATCCGTGTTAAACCAATTATTTATTCAATGAATTAATCACATGTTTTCAGATCAAATCGGGTATTTTTTGCATGCAGTTCTTCATTTTATCCCGGAACAGGCAGTATTTATTCAATTGGGCACCCGGAGTCAAGCCTGCTGCATCATAGCAAATTGAACTTTATCTTCTTATCTTTAGGCATCGTTTAAATCTATTTAGCTGCCTATTAACACTCATTCATACAGATTTCCATGGGGAAACGTTTTTTCACCCGTTTTCATTACAGGGATCAAGGAAATGTCCCCTTCAGGATTAAACATGTCTCTATTGTTGCAGATATGCTGCATTTTAAGATTCATGGTTGGGCTTTCATTGGCTGTCATTTTCATATTCACCAATCCAAGGAAACTTTGATATGAAAGAGGGTAGGTATATGTGGCTGGTTTTGATTGCGATTGGGCTTATCCTGATTTCTCTGCTTTGGCAGGGCCTGAGATTACATAAAACAGGTTTTTTTGCGGAGCAACAATCGAAGATTGAGGGGTACGTTGATTTCCCAAAACAGGAAGGGGACATTCTGAAAAAAGAATATATAAAATCACTGAATCGGGCTGAATCCTTGTCGGTAGAGTTGAATAAGGAATTAGGTAAAATAAGGGAATTACAGCACAGGATGGAGGGGCGACCTGCAGAAGGAATAGCCGATACCGTTGAATCGGTTCAGCACGTGACTTCTGAAAATATATCTACGGTAAAAGTTGAAAAGCGGGATAAGCAGGCCGACTCAGGGGTAGACAATGGTGAAAATTCAGTGGGCGGTACATACATCGTGAAACCTGTTGCTCTCCGGGCATGTTACAGCCGGAATGGTAGCCGAATGTATACCTCAAATGCCTCCCTGGCGGAAGAATGGGTGGTAGAAATGCTCATATCCGGACAGCGGCCTGCTAATTCAAAGGCAGATCTGTATCTAATTTTGATACAGCCGGATGGCAGTGCTGCCAGACCGGCATCTACGGGTGGCATTTTTAAACCCGGGAAAACATGGTTACCCTACACCAAGAAGATTTCAACAGATTGTCAATCCGGGAAATGTGAATTCAAGGTTGATGGTCTTGAAATGAGGTCAGGTCCCTACATTATGCAGGTTTTTCAGGATAATAAGATGATTGGAAAATTGGTTAATGTTTTGAATTGACCGTTAGCAAATCAATTTTTTCTTCAGACTCTTCATAACTATACAAATATCCATTTTAAAGTAAAATGCTGATTTACCATAGTATATGCATAATGAGCTGTATAACTTATTTAAGTTTAACTGCTGTTGTCAAGCAAATTATCCACAGGCATAGAAACCTAATCAGATAGGGCTTACTTTTGATCAAATCTCTTAAGTTTATGGCTTCTTTTTCAAGTATAAAGCCTACCGGATCAAATAACAGGATCGTTAAAGATTCAAGGACTTACGAGAAGATCCAAAAGCATCTTTCGGATATCAATGACAAGATTACCGATGACGATATCCGAAACATGCAAATTGGGATTCCATATGAAAGCCAACCTCCATCCATTAAGAATTTTCTGAACGCAAAGAAGGAAAAAAATTAGGCTAGCCGTTTGTTGTTAAGAATCACTGGAACATTGCTGTTTCGTGGGCTTTACAGCTTATGTAATGCTTTTTGATGATATAAAATTGAGCCAGTTTTAAATTTTTCACTAGCCCGTTTAAATCCAACATTCAAAATTTTATATCCTGAAAACCAAATTAACCGTTGAAAAGTAAACCCGGGACCCTCATTCGCTGAGGGTCTCTTTTTTTGAAAATTATCCTTGCCTGATTTAGGCATCTGGACCGAAGGCGTTTAATTTTGCTGCCAAACAATTTGTAAGATCGATATGAAACCTGCCGGAATAAAGGAAATCAAGGCGTCTCTGGAAGGGCTTGATCAGGAAGAGCTGGTGGAACATTGCATACGTCTTGCCAGATTCAAGCAGGAGAACAAGGAATTACTGACTTATCTGTTATTTGAATCCACCGATGAAGATGCCTACATCTCTCATGTTTGCGAGCATATTTCGGAAATGTTCAGGGATGTAAATAAATCAAACGTCTATTACGCCAAGAAAACCATTCGTAAAATACTTCGTGAGGCCAATAAGTGTATACGATATAGCGGACTTGAGGTCACAGAGGCAGAGATACTGCTGTTAGTGGCTGCTGAGATCAGGAAGCTGGATCTTCCCATGGAAAAAAGTCAGGTACTGCAAAATCTCTATGCAGGAGTCCTGAAAAAAGCGAAAAAATGCATCATGTCCATGCATGAGGATCTGCAATATGAGTTTATGTCCAGGTTAGAACAATTGTCATGAAATCATTTTCAAAGCAATATTCTCAGGCTTGTTTCAATAACTTCGTCTTCTGATGCGGATCAATAATATTTTTTTCATCGGAATAGCGGGAACGGGCATGAGTGCCTTGGCGCAATTCATGGCCGGATGCGGCAGCAAAGTAAGCGGTAGCGACAGATATTTCGGGCAGGGGCAGGCATCCGATATCAGGGAGAAGCTGGAGGCGGAAGGAATAAACTGTTACCCTCAGGATGGAAGCGGTATCCATGAGGAGATTGACATGGTCGTGGTTTCAACCGCTATTGAGGATTCTGTTCCGGAGGTGGCAAAGGCCAGGTCGATGGGAATCCCTTTTTTAAAAAGGAGTGAGCTGCTGGCAAAAATCGGTGACTCAAAACGTACCATAGCTATCGGAGGTACTTCCGGTAAAAGTACCACCAGTGCCATGTTATTTTCCATTATGCAGGAAGCCGGTATGGATCCGGGTATCATCAGTGGTGCCGGCCTCGTGAGCATCATGGAGCAGGGTAAGATCGGAAACGCATGGGTAGGAGGGGAATGGCTTATCATCGAAGCGGATGAAAGCGACGGATCCATTGTGCAATATCATCCGGAAATCGGTGTTTTACTGAACATAGACAAGGATCATCAGGAGATTGACGAATTGTTAACCATCTTCTCGCGTTTTCGGGATAATACCAAAGGTGCTTTCATTGTCAATCGTGATAATTCCCTGGCATCCGGGCTTTCCCTTGACCGTAATCAGGATTTTTGTTCCGGAGATACGGATGCCGCTGGAACGGTCGGGGAAGGATTTCATCAGGAGAGTATGCGTATACAATTCACGGTTAAGAATACACGATTCTCTATTGATACGCTGGGGGCGCATAATATGGAAAATGCGCTTGCGGCCATCGCGGTGGCCAAAGTGCTGGGCATATCGACTGATATCAGTGCGCGGGCTCTTTCCCATTATAAGGGTATCTATCGCAGGCACCAATATCTTGGAGTCAAGCATGGTGTTCATCTGATAGATGACTATGGCCATAATCCTGTGAAGTGCGCGGCTTCCATAAGGGCTTGTCAGCCGGTGGCGCCAAAACTCATTGCCTGGTTCCAGCCTCATGGATATGGACCTACCCGCTTCCTTAAGGATGATTTTATCCGTGAAATTTCGCAGGCCTTGCGTCCCTCGGACGAGATTTGGATGTCTGAAATATTTTTCGCGGGTGGTACTGCCGTAAAGGACATTTCTGCTGCAGACCTGGTTCAGGGTATCGCTGCTAACGGTTGCAATGCCTTTTTCATTGAAAACCGAAAGGATCTGCTGGAGGCTGTCCGCCCCCATCTTACCGATAATTGCGTTCTGCTGTTGATGGGAGCTCGCGATCCCGGTTTGGAGACATTCGGAAAAGAAATATTTGAACAACTCTGATACATGACAACCCTGATTATCAACATCGGTAAACTGGTCAATATTCGTGAAGGTGATACCTTGCTTAGGGGCTCTGAATTATCTGTTCTCCCTTACATAGATGACGCTTATCTCCTGATAGAAGACGGTGTCATCGCCGATTGGGGTCCTATGTCCGGGTTGAATGACCGAGTTCATCAAAAGCCTTCGGATGTCACGGATGTTTGCGGCGGCATGGTATTGCCGGCCTGGTGTGACAGTCACACCCATCTTGTTTTTGCCGGCAGTCGTGAAAACGAATTTGTGGACAAGATCAAGGGGTTGAGTTATGCGGAGATCGCCGCAAGGGGAGGTGGGATTCTCAATTCCGCACGTAAATTGGGTGAAACTACCGAGGACCAATTGTTCAGTCAATCCTGGAGCAGATTGCAGGAATTGACTTTACTGGGAACAGGCGCAATTGAAATAAAAAGCGGATACGGCTTAACGGTGGAAAACGAAATCAAGATGCTGAAGGTGATCAGGCGCCTGAAGGAAAAATCAACTGTTCCGATTAAAGCGACTTTTCTGGGAGCGCATACTTATCCTTTGGAATTCAAGGAAAATCATGAAGGGTATCTCAGGCTTATCATAGAAGAAATGTTGCCGGTCATTGCTGCAGAAAAGCTGGCCGACTACATAGATGTGTTTTGTGAAAACGGATTTTTTTCTGCCGAAGAAATGGAAAGAATTTGTGTTGCAGGTGGGGCTCTGGGATTGAAGCCCAAACTTCATGTTAATCAGCTGAACAGCATCGGTGGTATTGAGGCCGGCATCCGAAATAAAGCCGTTTCTCTGGATCATTTGGAAACGCTGACCGATGAGGAAATTTCATTGCTTTCAAAATCCGATGTTGTATCTACCTTATTACCTACTGCTGCATTTTTTCTCAGGATGGGATATCAGCCGGCACGAAAACTGATTGATTGCGGCGCAGCGGTGGCACTAGCCTCGGATTATAATCCCGGTTCTTCTCCCAGCGGCAATATGAATTTCGTAGCCTCTCTGAGCTGCATTCAGATGCGCATGCTTCCGGAAGAAGTCATCAATGCCGGCACGGTTAACGGTTCCTATGCCATGGAACTGCAAGACAAGGTTGGCTCCATCAGCAAGGGGAAACTTGCGAACCTGATGATCACAAGGCCTGTACCTTCCATAGCCTTTATCCCGTATGCGTTCGGTTCTAATCTGATCAGCAGAGTGATGATTCGAGGAGAATTCATTTCTTGATACATTTGCTTTAAACCAACTTGACATATGCAAAGACTAATAGAATGTGTCCCCAATTTTTCTGAGGGGGTGGATATGGGTATCATCAGGCAGATTACGGACGAAATTGAGCGAATAGATGGCGTGAGGTTGCTGAACGTAGATCCGGGAAAAGCCACCAATCGTACGGTCGTCACTTTCGTAGGAACGCCGGAAGCTGTGGTGGAAGCGGCCTTTTCAGCCATCAGCAAGGCCGGAGAACTGATTGATATGAGCCGTCACAAGGGAGAACACCCGCGTATGGGAGCTACGGATGTGTGTCCCCTCATACCTATTTCAGGAATTAGCATGGAGGAAACAGTCACTTATGCCAAAAAACTGGCTGAAAGGGTAGGCAATGAACTGAATATTCCGGTTTATTTGTATGAATATGCTCAGCCGGACAAGAACAGAAGCAATCTCTCTGTAATCAGGGCGGGCGAATATGAAGGATTTGCAGCCAAAATCCAAAAGCCTGAATGGAAGCCGGATTTCGGGCCTGCGGTATTTGACCATAAGCGTGGAGCTACTGTCATTGGTGCAAGGGATTTCCTGGTTGCCTATAATGTGAATTTGAATACCACCTCCGTCCGCAGAGCCAATGCCGTAGCGTTTGATGTCAGAGAGGCGGGAAGGGTAAAAAAAGAAAACGGCAAGACTGTTTTGGATGAATCAGGAAAGCCGGTAAGCATTCCCGGATCGCTGAAAGCAGTCAAAGCCATCGGTTGGTTCATTGAGGAATATGGCATTGCTCAGATTTCCATGAATCTTACCAACATCAATATCACACCCGTTCATATCGCTTTTGATGAGGTTTGCAGAAAGGCCGAGGCCAGAGGAATACGGGTAACGGGAAGCGAGCTGGTGGGACTTATTCCTCTGAAAGCGCTTACTGATGCCGGAAAATACTTTCTCAAAAAACAAAAACGATCCGCCGGAGTGAGTGAAAAAGAGCTTGTTCGGATCGCCATCAAATCAATGGGGCTGGATGAGCTTTCAGACTTCAACCCAGGGGAGCGAATCATTGAATATATGCTTGCTGACAAAGGCGACAGCCGGTTGATAAGTATGGATTTGGCTTCTTTTGCCGATGAAACGGCCAGTGAAAGTCCTGCACCGGGAGGGGGCTCTATTTCAGCTTATCTGGGGTCTTTGGGTGCGGCTCTGGCCACCATGGTAGCCAATCTCTCTTCTCATAAAAAAGGTTGGGATGAGCAATGGGAATTGTTCAGCGACTGGGCCGAAAAGGGAGATTATTTCAAACAGGAATTGCTGAAAATGGTAGACGCGGATACCAGGTCTTTCAACGCGATCATGCAGGCTTTTGCACTGCCCAAATCCAATGAAGCGGAAAAGGAAATTCGTTCCGGAGCCATCCAGGAAGCTACTCGCCTCGCCATGGATATTCCTTTCAAGGTGATGGAATTATCACTTGGCAGTATGGAAGTGATCAAAGCGATGGCGGAGACCGGTAATCCCAACTCTGTTTCAGATGCAGGTGTCGGCGCCTTGTGTGCAAGATCCGCTGTTATGGGCGCCTTCCTGAATGTAAAGATCAATGCCTCCGGATATGATGATAAGAACTTTGTTCAAGAGATATTGAAAAAGGGTGAAATCATTCAAACAAAAGCTGCTGATTTGGAAGCGGTCATTCTGGAAATAGTAAATAAAAAAATAGGAGCCTGATGATGGTCAGGCTCCTAAGACTTTTATAGGATCAACCTCTCAGGGTCAGGGCCTGCTGAGAAATATGATCTTAAGTATGTTGTTTTCTATCAGATTATAGTCTGCGGACTCCACCACGCCATCACCTGTAATATCACTGGGTTCGTAACCGAACAAGATGTACAATATGTCTGTCTCCAGTTTCAGGTAATCAAGAGACTCTATCATTCCATCCTGATTGATATCACCGCTGTAAATGGCATAATGACCCGGAGCTACAATGATCATATTGTCTCCGTATGCTTTAGCTGGATTATCAGTGAAATCGTAGATCAATCCGTTACTGATGGTCACGGGATTTGCGCTCCAGGTTTCTATCGAATTCCTGTGTTTGGCAACTATATAATAGGAACTGTCGATATCAGGGGAGTATATGTTGCAAACGCCGCTAATAGACAATGTGGTCTTATAACTACCCACTGTTTCATAGGGCGGGTAGCTTTTTTTCAACTCAATGATGATGCTGTCTGCTTTGTTGGGATCGCTATCCACTCCCGAATTCAGTAAGGCCGGACGCATAATTCCTGCATTGTCATAAAAGCCCTGAATGAATAACTTTATCTGCAACTGTGTGCCGCAATTGATTTTCTGTACAGATACGGTATCCGAATTGCTGGTGCAACCATTGGATGTTACTGAAACATAGAAGTCGCCTGTGCTATCCACGATGATGCTGTCTGAAGTGGCGCCTGTATTCCAGAAATTGTTGGCAGAACTGCTGGATCTTAATGTAATGCTGCTCCCGTCGCAAAAACTGGCAGTGCCGAAATAACTGATGGATGGTGTATCCGGATAGGAATTGACGGTGGCGACTGCCATTTGCCTTACGGAGGATGCGCATCCTGTAGTGGTATTTCTTGCTTCAGCATAATAGGTTGTGCCGCTGCTGATGGAAGGAGTTATGAATGTTGTTGATCCTGAACTCAAGGCAGTCCCTCCTGATCCTGCAGCATACCAATCAATGGTTTCGCCGACTCCGGCTGAAGCCGTCAGTTCTACTGTTCCTGAACCGCACCGGCTGCCACCAGTAGTGGAAGGTGTTGCCGGAATTGGATTAACGGTTGCGATGACAGCGGTTCTGCCATTCGATTTACAACCGGTCACGGTATTTCGGGATTGCACATAGTAAGTGGTGGTAGTACTGATGGTTCCTGTGTTATAAGAGGATTGACCCGAGGCCAGCAATATGCCTCCTGTTGCGGAACTGTACCAGTCTGTGGTTTCTCCGGCTCCTGCTGATGCCGATAGGGTCACTGCTCCGTTACCGCATCTTGAAACCCCTGTTGCAGATGGTAAGGCGGGAATATTTTGAACCTGCAGGATGACATCCTTGTTTTTAGTACATCCGTTTGCTCGCGTTGCAGTGGAAGTAATGGTCGTAACTCCTGCAGCTGCGGGCTTGGCATAAACAATGGCTCTGTTTCCACCCGTATAGGCTGTCGTAGCCAGGGAGTCTGTGAAAAGGTTTGTAGTCGGAGACCAGCTGATCTGATTGAGGCTGATGCCATTTAACTTGAAGTCAGGTCTTGCGGAATATTTGAAATTGACGGTAGTTGCGGATGCTGCTGCGGCAGCTGTTACATTATCGGCACGATATACGATGCAACCGGTGAATCCGATGCTGCTGTTGTATTGAGTTATTTCCATCCCATTGTCCCCAAGGATATTATTGGAGAAGGTGGTTTCAATCACAATGTTCTTAGTTCCATTCCACACGAAAGGAGAAGAAAAGGTATGACTGTTGCCGAACCCGGTTGCAGGCGTGAAATTGGAGGGTGCTACCACCTGGGTTAATCCCGGCTGGAAGGTATTGATTACCGTTGAGTCGGTATGGCCGATCCTGACCCTGAAACTATCCAGTTTGGTGATGGTACTTCCCCAGAGACTTCCTATTGCAGTTACCGAAAATTGAAGACTGCTTAATTGATCTCCCGCATTAAATCCGGCAGCGGTCAATTCAGAAGCTCTGATCAACATTTGCATCCTTTGCCCTCCATAGTATAGATTATAGGGTGCGGGATATCCTGCGCTTCCTGTACTGGCTGCAGTATTGGTAGCGGTTCCGGTGCCAAAACTCATGGAATTGGCGGAAGAAGAGGTGCCGCTAAGCGATCGGATTTCTCCAAGACAAATGGAAGAACTGCTCGGCGTTATTATCGGAGTATTCGCGGAGTCAAGTACGGTGATGCTTACTGTAGCAGATGTTTGGCAACCCAAATTAGGGCTTCCGACAATACTGTCAATGGCATTTACGGTGTAAGAGATATTCTGACTGGGAGTGACAGTTAAACTGCTTCCTGTATTATTGCCCGGTGTCCAGGTATAACGATAATTGGCATTTCCCGAAGTTACATTCAGGGAAGTGCTGTTTCCAAGGCATACATTGGCCGGACTTGCTGATGCGCTGATAGAAGGAAGCGCATTTACAGTAGCCGTTACTAATGTTCTGGTTGTCGATTTACATCCGAATGTTGTGTCCCTTGACTCTGCGTAATAATTCGTTGTACTGGAAATGGACGGGGTAGTATAAGTATTACTTCCGGTCAATAAGGCCGTCCCTCCGCTTATGGCGGTGAACCAATCAATCGCTTTTCCGGATGTGGTGGAAGCTGAAATCGTTACCGTTCCTGCTCCACAGCGGGAGGCATTGCCTGCTGCAGGTGCAGATGGATTCGAAATGACCGAAGCTGTAACCGCAGTTCTGGTAGCTGATACGGCAAGGCAGGAGGAATTGGTATTTCGGGATTCTGCATAATAAGTTGTATTCGCACTGATACTCGGAGTGGTATAGCTGCTGGATCCTGTAGCCAAGGCGCTTCCTCCGCTCGCGGCGGCATACCAGTCAATCGTTTCAAATGCACCCGGAGTTGCTGAAATGCTTACGGTTCCTGTGCCACATCTGAATCCATTTATAGCAGTCGGTGCATTCGGTATAGAAATGATATAAGCAGTGATAGCCTTTCTGGTAGTGGAAGTGCAACTGTTGATGGTGCTCCTGCTTTGTGCATAATAGGTGGTGGACGTATTCAAGGAAGGAGTAGTATAGCTGTTGCTCCCTGAAAGGATAGGGGTTCCTCCTGTGGCTGTGCTGTACCAATCCACCGTTTCGTTTGCATTGACTATTGCTGCCAGAGTGACCACGCCCGGTCCGCATCTTGAGGAATCAGCACCCGTCGGGGGGTTGATAGCCCCGATGTTTGCAGTAACTGCAACACGACTTTCGGAAACACAACCCGTTGAAGTATTTCTGGCACTGGCATAATATGTTTTAGTGCTGCTTAAGCTGGGTGTTGTGAATGAAGCATTTCCTGAAAGCAGGATATTGCCACCTGTGGCCGCAGTAAACCAATCTATAGTCTCACCTGTGCCCGGGGTGGCGGTCAGTGTAAGAGTACCTATGGTACATCGACTGCCATCCGTACCCGTTGGAGTCGCAGGAGGATTGGCGCAAATCTTACTGGAGAAAATTCCACGGCCATGAGTGCCGGCTACAAAGGTGCTGTCACCGGGCCTGTAATCAAGCATATCTGTTCTTACAGTGGGGAAGGTCGGATTCGCTGTCCAGACCGTTGAGCTGCCATTCAATAATTCTGTCTCCCAAACACCGGTTTCCGTAGCAAGAATCGCCTTGGTATTACTTCCGGGGAAAAACATACACCAGCGCACGGGCATATCCGGTAAGTTGCCATCCACCGCCGTCCAGCTTGTGCCTCCATTAGAAGTTATCCATACATTGCTCACTCCGTAATTGGAATAGGAGACAATCAAGAAACTGTCATTGGTTCCTACGTTGATGCAAGATACAGTTCCTGTCATACCTGTTCCGGTAATATTAACACCAGAAGATGCCAGCGTAACCGTATCGGCATTGTTCATTCTGATCACGCGTCCACCTTGCGTGCCGAAATAGACCCTGTTTGCGGTAAAGGGGGAAACTTTTATCGCTGAAACCCTGGAAGAATTTAAAGCAGTAATGCCTGATATGATGGATGCTCCTGAAGGGAAACCAGCATCCCTGTAATACGATCCTGCCGCTGTTGTTTGTGCGGTAGTCCATCTGAAAAACTCTCCTCCATCTGCTGAAGCATACATGATATTTCTGCTGTCGTCGTAGTCATATGGATTGATGAAACTTCCGAAATTACTTGGGGAAGCGCTTGTTCCTTTGTAAAAGCGGATAGATGACCAGCTAGTACCCCCATTGGTGCTTCTTCTATATTGGCTGTAAACATAGGATCCATATTGATAGGAGGGCTCGTTCTGGTCTATAGCAACAAATGCGCCATCTCCACCGGTCACTTCCACCGAGGTGGTGAGCCCTGCTCCATTCAATTGATGAACCCCGTTATCTTGAGTTCCTCCAAGGAAATAATTGACAGAAGTCGGATGGATTGCTACTGAATAAAATTGCTTGAGTCTTAATTGTACATTCCTGTCCCTGAAAGTGGTACCTCCATCGGAAGAATAGAAAATTCCTCCATCACTTGCAATAACCAATTTATTGCCTCCATCAAACCATTGGATGTCCTGAATATCTGCATGCACATATTGACCTGATGTCCCGACCCAGTAGGAAATCTGACTCCAGGTGGCTCCGCCGTCGCTGGTTTTGTAATTATCCAGGCCTCCAACGATTACCTGGTTGGTGTTGCCCGGATTGATAGCCAAAGCCAGGGCATACCAGCCTTGTCCGCTTGCCCAGCCACTGGCAGGCTGAGTCGTAGTGGCAGACCAATTTACTCCTCCGTTGGTTGATTTATAGATGGTAGGCACCTCGTCTGTAGCCGCATCTGTCGGTAATGCATAAAGGGTACTTCCCACACAACTTATTTCAATTCTGCCTCCACTGGTGGAAGTAAATCCAACAGTAGGAGAGGTCCATGTTGAGGTGGTGACAGATGCCGGATTGTCTGTAAAGCGATAGCCGGACGTTCCCGAAATACCGGTTGTTACATGCATTCTTGCCGGCCCTGCTGTCGTTGTCAATTCAATATCACAAATACTCGAACTCAAACCTGTTGGAGTGATAGCGGTCCAGCTGCTTCCCCCATTGGTAGATCTAAGGAGACCATTACCTCGAGTGGCTAGATAAACATTTCCAAGGTAATCGCAAACAATCTTGGTACAATAACCATAAGAGGATGTGCTGGTTAACTGTGTCCAGGTAACTCCATGGTCAATACTCTTGAACACGCCCAAACCTTTGACTGCATCCGCGTTATAGTATGATTCTCCGGTGCAGAAATACATCACATCTCCCGAAGCAACGCTTGGGTCCTGACAGATGCTGCTGATAGCCATATTGGGCAGATAATCATCGACAAGCTCCCAAACAGGATTGGTGACAGTGATATCATTTGTTTTCCATATTCCGCCGGCAACTCCTCCTACCCATACCGTTTTCTTGGTCGCGTCTGCCGAATCTACCATCACCGCTCTGATTCGACCGGAGGTTTTTCCGCTGTTGGCTCTGGTGTTTCCATTGCTGCTTCCTACAACGTCACTATAGGGACCTCTTTCCAGCCAGTTCAAGGAGCTGGTTCCTGCGGCGCGGTTAAAGGCTGTTGAGCCTCCATCGGAGTCGGTTTTTAAGTTGTCTCCGCTGCTTTTCTGACTGCTGCTTTGCAAACGCCTCGCGAGAACATCGGCCTTTGATTTCTTGGTTCGTTCTAATGCCTCCAGTAATTTTTCTTTGGGCACTTTTCCGGTAAAGGGATTCTTGGTACGATGATACTCATGAAAGGCTCTCAAATCAGGTCCTCTGAATTTAGGGTCAGGTTTGACGTCCTTATTTTCTGAGCTGAAGCCCTCATGTTCAGGTCGTATTCTATTTTGTCCTACTGTGTTATTGGACATATTGGTTTGCCCGATCGCTTCTTTTGAAAAAAAAGCTGATAGTGACAATAAAAGAGTTAGCAGTGTTTTTTTCATCTATGGTTTATTGCTGGTAAAAAGCAAAAAGTATTATTTCATTTCTCTAGGGTAGTGGAGACAGAAAGGAATTTCTTAGGAGGATTGAATGGAATGTAAAATAACAAAAAAAACGGCTCAATTCCAAGTAGGTTTGAATTAAATCTTAATGATAATCAGTCATTTATATAAAAAATGCTTCCTTAATTATGATAAACTAAACAATACTGCACTCATATTGTTTTCTCTTAAAGTAGTTTTTTACTCGATGTCAACTGATTATCACAATTTTGAGACCAATTGTTCGTTTTAGATAGGAGATAGCACCAAAAGTGATTTTATGCGAAACGAACAACATCCATTTCAGGAAATTTTGATTTTTACCAACACGCGCTTTGCATCCAGGGAATTCCAGTCTGCAGCGGAAACAAAAAAGAGTAATACTCCAAAGGAGGTCCTGAAAGAGGCCTGTTGGAATGGTGTTGTCGCAGATTTCTTTCCGGAAATCTGCATTAAATCCCATAATCCTGCCGTAGGTCTTTGGGAAATCAATGACGCGGATAGTTTCCTTGAGCTTCAATATGGCCTGATGGATGAAAGATGGGAGATCGGATTGGCCTTAAACCCTTATCTCTGCCTGATGTTCAAGGAATACAATTAATCGTTGTTTAATCTTCCCGATGAGGAATAACGCGGACGATGACCAGCTTTGAAACAGGGGTATTGCTTTTTTCAGCGACATGGTCAATCGGTACCAGCACATTCGCTTCCGGAAAATAAGTCGCTGTGCAACCTTCCGCGATTGGATATTCCACCACTTTGAATTTGCGGGCGATCCTGCTTCTGCCATCTTTATCACTAATGATATCCACCGTTTGGAGGTGTTTGACTGATAGCCTTTCCATGTCATTCCTGTTCATCATTATCACCCTTCTTTCATTGAAAATGCCTCTATATCGGTCATCTAAACCATAAATCGTCGTATTGAACTGATCATGGCTTCGGATCGTCATCATCATAAGTTCATTTTCAGCCAAAGTTTGGCTTGAAAATGAACCGATATTGAAAATGGCTTTGCCACCGGGGGTATTGAATTTGCCTTCCCTGTTACAATTGGGAAGATAAAAGCCTCCGGGATTTCTTACTCTTAAATTGTAGTCTGCAAAGCCGGGAATGACCTCTTCAATATCATTTCTGATTTCATCGTATTCTTCGGCATATTTTTCCCAGTCAATACCGTACTTGTTCCCCAATACTTTTCTTGCAAGCCGGCAAACAATATCTACTTCGCTGATCAGCATATCAGATACAGGCTTGAGCGTTCCTCGGGAAGATTGTACAACACCCATGGAGTTTTCGCAACTGACGATTCTTTCCATGCCGTTGTAGACATCTTTATCGCTTCTCGCCAGACAGGGGAGTATGAATGCTTCCTTGCCATGTATGAGATGACTTCTGTTCAATTTTGTGGAAATCTGCACGGTGAGATCGCAATGATGCAATGCTGCAGACGTAAATAAGGTATCTGGTGTTGCTGAAAGGAAATTGCCTCCCATAGCAAAAAAAGTTTTCGCTTCACCGTCATGCATCGCTCTTATGGCATCCACCACATCATAGCCATGTTTGGAGGGAGGCTTGAAATGATATTTTTTTTCGATGGCATCCAGGAATGCAGGTCCCGGCTTCTCGTAAATGCCCATGGTTCTGTCTCCCTGAACATTGCTATGACCGCGTACGGGACAAGTGCCAGCTCCTTTTTTGCCAATAGAGCCTTTCAGCAAAAGGAAGTTGACGATTTCCTTGATGGTGTCTACCGCGTTCTTTTGCTGTGTCAGACCCATGGCCCAGCAGACAATTATCTTATTCTTGTTTTTAAATGCCTGATAGGCCTTTTCGATTTGGGATTCTTCAATTCCCGAGGCATCCGCAAGCAATTGTCTGTTCAATTTCAGGATATGCGCTGCATATTTTTCAAAGCCTTCGGTATGGTCTTTGATAAAAGCGCCATCAATAGCACTGCCCGGTGCCAGCTTTTCATCCTGAAGCATCATCTGTGCCCAAGCCTGAAGCAATGGCATGTCGCCATTCAATTTTATTTGAAGAAAATAATCGGTGAGTTTCTCGCTTACCCCCAACATTCCTTTTAATTCCTGAGGGTTGCTGAATGCCATCAGTCCGGTCTCCGGCAATGGATTGACGGAGATGATGGTGGCGCCATTCTTCTTCGCCTTTTGCAGCGCAGTCATCATCCTGGGGTGATTGGTGCCGGGATTTTGACCCATGATGATGATGACCTCGGCATGGTAGAAGTCTTCGAGTGTCACAGATCCTTTACCGATACCCAGCGATTCCGTCAATGCCACGCCGCTGCTTTCATGACACATATTGCTGCAATCCGGAAGGTTATTCGTACCAAAGGCTCTGACGAAGAGCTGGTAGAGAAATGCCGCCTCATTGCTCGTTCTTCCGGAGGTGTAAAAAACCGCCTCATCGGGAGAGGAGAGCGAGTTCAATTTGGCGGCAATGCTATCGAAAGCAAATTCCCAGGTGACGGGTTGATAATGATCCGAACCCGGTGCCAGATACATGGGTTCCGAGATCCTTCCTTTTTTCCCTATTTCATAATCACTGAGTTTTGCCAGTTCCCTTATGCTGTTCTCCTTGAAAAAATCCGCTCCGATTTTTTTTGACGTGGCCTCATCGGCAATCGCCTTTGCGCCGTTTTCACAATATTCGGCCAGTCCGCTTCTTTCATCATCCGGGTCAGGCCAAGCGCAGCTAGGGCAGTCAATACCGCCTTTTTGATTCAGGTTGTTCAGGGCTTTCAGACCTCTTATCCATCCGGCTTCCTCCGACACATGCTTTAAGGCTTGCCGGACACCTTCCAGTCCGGCTGCCGAAGCCTGGGGAAGTTTCAATTTCAAGCCTGTGAAATTCTCCGGATTTTCTGCCGAAGGAGTATTTTCGTTTTCAAGATTCATTATTCAGTGATTTTTATTTTCCAACTCAGTTGGCCTGCAATTCATCTCCATGCCGATATTCAAATGGGCCTTTCTCAGTAAGAATTTTCAGATGGAAGGAGTTCAACAGCTTCTGTTCCTTGATATTCCGACGCTAATATGATATTGTCATAACAAGTGTAAAGGTTGAATTTATCCTTTCCGAGAAAACCTATGAGTGTGATTCCCGTCTCTTCAGCCGCTTCTATGGCCAGGCTGGAAGGGGCGCCGATACCGGCTATTACCGGTATGCCAGCCATTGCCGACTTTTGCACCAATTCAAATCCGGTCCTTCCGCTGAGTAGCAAAATGCTGCTTGAAAGCGGTAGTTTTTTTTCAATCAATGCATGTCCGCAGATCTTATCCAATGCATTGTGCCTTCCGATATCCTCTCTGATCAACAGCAATTCACCTTCGATATTGAATAGTCCTGCAGCATGTATCCCTCCTGTATTTCTGAAAAGGCTTTGCTCATCATTGAGTTTTTTCTTTATGTCGAAAAAGAGACTCAAGGGTATGTTCAGTTTTTCCCTTTTTGTTTTTAACGGCAGATTTCCCAGGAGGTCGCCCTGGCTTTTTGTGCCGCAAAGTCCGCAAGAGGAATAGATATTTCTGGGGCTGATTTTGTTTTGCAGTGCGAATGGCGGTGTAACCGCCAAGTCCAGGTAGATAGTGTTACTGTCGTTTTGTTGCCTGTAAATTTTTCTAATGTCAGTGATGTTTTTCAGGAAACCTTCACTGAAAAGGTATCCCGCAGCCAATTCATCATCGTGCCCCGGTGTTCTCAATGTGATTCCTGCATCTCGGATGGTCTTTCCGTTTTCAGATTCCTGCACCAGCAGAATCCTGAGTGGCTCTTCAATGGCAATGGAGTCTGTTATTTTAGTAAAACTATCAGGTATGACTCTGATTATGTCAATGGTTTTTACTCCTTCCTGCATATGTCGAAATTCTTCAATTAAAGATAATCATTAATCAACCTCAACTCTCATTTCAACAGATTCACGGAGGCTGCTGCTTCGGGGCTATCCACACTAATCAGGCATCTGAGGTCTCTGGGGATGTATTTTGTCGCCTTTTGGCTGATCAGGTATTGCATGAGTGAATAACCCGGTGTCTTATTGTGGTCAAGAAGCATGCCTGCCGCCTCTTGTGGGTAATAGGCCAACACCGGTATGTATTTGGAAGAGGAGGGTTCAAAAAAGGCTGCCGGTTTTCCTGTTTCTCTGATCGCCTCAAGGAAATGTTTGATTTCTTCCGTATCCAAATAGGGATAATCGCAGGCTAACAGGAGCAGGGGGTTTCCCGGGAATTTTGCGAAAGTGCTTAGCACTGCTGATGCCGGTCCGTTGTTTGCAAATTCAGGATGATCAATTAAATAGTCATAACCCGCAGCGATTCCTGAAGTCTGATCTTTCCGGCAGCTGATCACGGTTGAGCTGCAAATTGAACTCAGTATGTCGTAAAGGTAATAGCGCTGGGGCTTCTCCCTGTATTGGATCAGGCTCTTATCCCGCCCCATACGGATGCTTTCGCCTCCGCAGGCCACCACTCCGGTCAGCTTGGAAAATCGCATAGGTTGATAAAGTGAAGGTAAGGCCAAGCTGCCAATAATTGTACATTTGGTGATGTGCTACTATAATGCGGTGAATATTTCTTTGGCAAAGTCCATTCGGTTGAATGCCGAGGAGAAATCGCTGGAAGGCATCGCTTCAGCCCATCAGCCGCTGATTTCAGGTTTTGACTACGGTCTCTCTCCGGTATTGAAAAAGTTGGATTCTTCATCCGGATTTGAAATGGCTGAAATGGAGTGGGGCTTCCTTCCATCTTATTTGCACGACAGGGAGCAAGTGTACAGGTTCAGAAGAGGGTATAAGGATGAAAAATCTGTTTTCCATCCGCCCATCATCACTCTCAATGCGGTGTCGGAAGAAATCCTGCTTCCCAAGAAAATATATCGGCAGGCTGCTTTGCTGAGAAGATGCCTGGTGTTGTCTACCGGATTTTACGAATGGCGGCATTTGCATGGAATCAATCGGAAAACGGGCAAGCCTTTGAAGACGGCACTTAAAATTCCTTATTTCATTCATCTTCCCGACAGCGAATATTTTTTCATGGCAGGAATCTGGCAAGGGTGGGAGGACAAGGACTCAGGTGAATATGCGGAAACTTTTTCCATCCTGACCACTTCGGCTAATGAGATCATGTCTCAAGTGCACAACAGTAAAAAGAGAATGCCTTTGATTTTGCCTGATGCCGAGGCATTCAGTTGGCTGATGGGTAATTTGGATGAGCATGCGGTGGCGGAGGCGGTTAAATATCGCTTGCCTTCTGCTTGGATGCGGGCTTATCCTGTTGCAAAGGATTTTCGTGAATCGGCGGATCCTTCCGCTTTTTTTGATTATCCGGATCTTCCTTCCCTGGAGGATGCCTGATCTTTTGGGTCTGTCGCTCTTCCTGCCATGCCTCCGGCTTTTATCAGCAGGTGCTCGCCGAACCGGTTTTTCACACTGTCAATGGCTTTGTAGAGGCTGATCATCTCCTGTGTGTCGCTGAACAGGTCAATTTGATGATTGCCCGGAATGAGATTGGAGAATCTTATGCCTGTCAGTCTGATCATCAGTCTTTTTTCATAGAGTTTTTCGAAAAGTTGCGTCACCGTTTGAAACAGTACATGGTCGGCATTGCTGTAAGCGATCGCTTGCTGTTTGGTGAAGGTTTCAAAGTTGGAGTATCTGATTTTGACTGTCACACATCCGGTGAGCCTGTTCTGGCTGCGCAGATCGAATGCGAGTGATTCCGTCATGCGCAGCAGTTCCGCATGCAGGAGCTTCATGTCCATGGTATCTTGCCGGAAGGTATGCTCCGTGGACATGGATTGCTGTTCGTGAAAAGGGATTACCGGCGTTTCATCGATACCGTTAGCTCTTCTCCAAAGCTCCATGCCGTTCTTTCCCATCAGGCGCAACATCATTTCCGGAGGGATCTCGCTCAGTGTCTTCACCGTTTCCACACCCATTTTCATCAGCAGTGCGCCGGTCTGTTTCCCTACACCGGGAATCTTGTGAACACCTAACGGAGCCAGGTATTGCTTCTCTTCCCCAAAGGGGATCTCTATCTGGCCGTTCGGCTTCACCTCGTTGGTAGCCACTTTGCTGACCAGCTTGTTGGTGGCCAGCGCATAGGATATAGGCAGCCCGCTTTCCTTCTTGACTTTCTGCATCAGCTCCCGGGTGAATTGGTTGCAGCCGAAGAAACGGTCCATGCCGGAGAGATCCACATAAAATTCATCAATGGAGGATTTTTCAAATAAGGGTACGGTGTCTGCTATGATCTCTGTCACGAGGGAGGAGTATTTTGAGTAGGCCTCCATATCTCCCCGCACTACGATGGCCTGCGGACAGAGTCTGCGTGCCAGTTTCATCGGCATGGCGCTGTGTACGCCGAATGTTCTCGCTTCGTAACTGGCGGCAGAGACTACGCCACGGTCTCCCGTGCCTCCGATCACCACGGGTTTCCCTCTGAGAGCGGAATTGCGGAGGCATTCCACCGATACAAAGAAGGAGTCCAGGTCTAGATGGGCGATATGTCTTTCTGCTGCGGCGGTCATGTTCAACTCATCCTGCTTTTGCGTTGCTTGTATCCCAGCTTTTGCATAAAGTTCACTTCTATGCTGTATACGCCAAAATCTTCCGTCACTTTTCCGGATACTTTGTAAAATCCTCTTCCCTGGAGAGGGTAGCGGCTGAAAGAGGCCGGGAAGTGCACCGTATCCACCCAGTCCAGTTGCGCATCCACGAAGCTTCCGAAGGCCATCGTCTGTCCGTTGCCGGTAGGTACGATCTTGCGGTCTATGAAATACAGCAGAGTGGTCACCTGTCTGCCTTTGAATTCAGCCAGCCGGGATGCCGGAGTATACTCAGCCGGATGTTCGGTACATAGTTCAAAAGGATGTCGCAGCGGGAATCCGAGCAGTTCCACTTCATCATAAATGTCGTCCACAGGGTCATGGGAAAGTGCCGGCAGGCTGAAGGTTCGCGGCGGTTCCTGGAACATGCTCAGTCCTCCCGGAACTGTTTCCGCCACATTTTTCTGAAGGAAGTTGGCTTCCCAGAGCAATTCTTTCTTGCTTTTGCCTGTGAAGCGGAAGGCTCCTGCGCTGATGAGGATGTTGACTGCTTCGGCCGGGGGATGCGTTCTTTCCATGAAGTCATGGAAATGCAGGAAGGGCCCTCCCCGCCGTCGCTCCGATAGCAGTGTTTCCACCGTGTCCTCCGGAAGCGATTTGATATGTACGAAGCCGGTATATACTTCATTGCCGCTGATGCGGGTGAGTGTTTCGCTCCGGTTGACGCAGGGCGGATGTATGGAGGCGCCGGTCTTCCGAAGTTCCAGAAAATAGAGCTCCTGGCTGTAAAAGCCTCCGAAATTATTGATGACCGCCACCAGGAATTCTTTCGGGTAATAGGTTTTCAGGTAAAGGCTCTGAAAACTTTCCACCGCGAAGCTGGCGGAATGGGCCTTGTTGAATGAATAGCCCGCAAAGCTCTCCATCTGTCGCCATACCTCCCGGCTGAGTTCTTCCGTATATCCGCGGTCTTTGCAATTATCGAAGAACCTGTCACGCACTTGCAGGAACTGCTCACTTGACCGGTATTTGCCGCTCATGCCGCGTCTGAGGATATCGGCCTCACCCAGATCCAGCCCCCCGAAATAATGCGCCACCTTGATGACATCTTCCTGGAACACCATCACGCCATAGGTCTCACTGAGCAGCTCTTCCAGGATGGGGTGCAGGTATTCGAAACTGTCGGGATGATGGTAACGCTGTATATATGCCCGCATCATGCCTGACTGCGCCACGCCCGGCCGGATGATGCTGCTGGCGGCTACCAGCGTGATATAGTCGCGGCAGCGCAGCTTGCGCAGCAGCTGCCGCATGGCGGGCGACTCCACATAAAAGCAACCTATGGTATCGGCATCGTGTATACGTTGCTGCACCTCAGGGTCGTTCTTGAATTTTTCCACGTCATGGATGTCTATCTGCTCGCCCTTATTTCTTCGTACAATGCTAACGGTGTCTCGTATATGCCCCAGGCCCCGTTGCGAGAGGATATCCAGTTTGAACAGCCCCGTCTTCTCGGCGATGAACATGTCCAGCTGGCAGACGGGAAAGCCTTTTGGAGGCACGAAGGTGGCCGCATGGCGATGCACAGGCTCCTCCGTGATGAGGATGCCGCCCGCATGTATGCTGACATGACTGGGGAAGTTGCGGATCAGTTCCGCGTAATGCAATATCCTTCGCTGGATCTCATCCTCGCCCTGCGACCGGTATTCCATTTTGTCAATCTCTTCTTTGGGCAGACCGAACACCTTGCCCAGCTCACGCAGCACCGCACGCTTCTGAAAGGTGACATAGCAGCCGAGCTGGCATACATGTTCGCGACCGTAGCGCTTGAATATGTAGTCAATCACCTCGTCACGATCCTTCCAGCTGAAATCAATGTCGAAGTCGGGAGGTGAGGAGCGATAGGGATTCAGGAAACGCTCAAAGTAGAGGTTGAGTTCTATGGGGTCCACATCCGTGATGCGCAGGCAGTAGGCCACGATAGAGTTGGCACCGCTGCCGCGGCCGACGTAAAAGAATCCCCGGCTTTGCGCATAACGAACGATATCCCAGGTGATCAGGAAATAGGCATTGAAGCCCAGCGTGTCGATGATAGACAACTCCCGAAGCAGCCTCTCCCTCGCGGCCTTATGTTCCGACCCGTATCTTCTTTGCAGCCCGTCCAGCGCCAGTTTTGCCAATAGCGCCCTGTCGTCGGCGATAGAGGCTGAATAAGTTTTTTTGGTCTTGTCGGTATGATACTCCATCTCAATGGAGCAGCTCTCCAGCAGTCTCAAAGTATTGGTGATAACGGCAGGATAGCGCGCGAAGGCCTCCAGCAAGGCTTTGGGTTCCATGAAATATTCATGCTCTCCCGCCAGCCGGGTCTTGTCCTGTTTGCTCAGCAGTATGTTGTCGTCAATGGCGCGTAACAACCGGTGCACATTGTACGAAGTCTTATTGCGGAATGTGACGGGATGCCTGATCACAAAACGGGCCAGCGCCGCCGGCCCCAACCCCTGCAAACGGTTGGTTTCTGTCAATTGTATGCCGATGTATTCCGCCGCATTCAGCTCTTCCACCGCAACCGATCCGGCAGGATAGATGACATATACCGACTCTTCCATTATCGGTCTGGCAGGGAATCGCTCTCCGCTTTCGAGATAGGCCGACAGGAAGCGATTGATCCGATGGAGGCCGTCATTGTCACGCGCCAGCAGGATGTAGAGCAGATGATCTCCGTTACGGATCTCCGCGCCAGCCACCGGACTGATACCGTGATCCCGACAGTAGTAAACAAAATCCCAGATATCGCAGGTGCTGTTGATATTCGTGAGCGCCATGCTGCTCACGCCCAGCTCCGCCGCCTCCTTCACCAGGGCTTCCGTTTCAAATGTTCCATAGCGGAAACTGAACCAGGTCTTGCAGTTGATGTACATAGTCTCGAATACTCCGGCAAGATAAGAATGTTTTGCTAAAATATTTAGTAAAATAATTCTTTAAAAAACGGGAGAAGACGCCCGTTTTTTAAATGATATATCAGTACAATCAAGATGCCAGCATGGAATAAACCTTACCGGTGAGATCCCTTACTACGCCGGGCAGGGTATTCAACGCCTTCCCCTTGGTCATGATGGTAAGCATATAAGCGTTGTTGTTGATGTAAATGATACCCGACTCGCTGAAATGTGCGGCATTACTGTCTCCTGCTTCTCCGAACTTATGCGCGAGTGCGATTTTTTCAGGTAAGCCGCTGCGCATGCCGCTGCTGTACTCGGCCTTGGCCAGCAACCCGGCACAATATTCCGAATCATCCATGCTCATATAGGTGGCATTGTAAATCGCCCTCATGAAATGGGAGAACTCTTCCGCAGAAATGGGGATGTCGCTGGATCTCAGGTTAGGAGCCTGAAGCCCCAAGTCGGTAAAGGTTTTTGAAAAAACAGTCAAGTCCATCATTCTGTTCAGCAGCACGGTAGCTTCATTATCAGAATAAACAATCATGTAGTATAATAACTGTCTGACGGTGTAGGTTTTTCCTAATTCCAATGATTTTGAAACAATATTGGCATTCTTTCGGGTAATGGCAGGAGCGGTGAACTGTACCTGCTTATCCAATAGTCCGGGGCTCTTCTCATTCATTTTGATGAAGGTGATCAGCTCCGGCACCTTCATCAGCGAACCAGGGAAATACTTCTCATTTCTCTCAACAGAAATCCATTGACCCTCGTTCAATTCCCTCAGATAGACAGATGCTTGCTGAAGGCTTCCACTCAGCTTGAAATCCTGTATCATTTTCATTAATTCCGACTTCACAGGCATGAGGATGTCCGACTCGCAGGTTGATTCAGTCAGTAACAACGGACGGATATATTTGAATCCTCCCAGCCTGATTTTTGAATTGGTGCAGGTGAGCAAAGAAGTGTCAACTTCCACTTTCTTGCCAGATAACTCTTTGGTGGTAAAATAGGTGGCTGTAGTGGAAGCAGCGATCAATAACACCACGGTGAATAAGGGGACTTTCTTGGAGAACATTGAACGAAAAATTTTTACAAGTTATGAATTTTTGTTAAGTATTCCAAATCCATGACTCATAAAGGATTACTTGTTAGCTGATTGTGTTGCATGGCTTATTGAGGATTTTCTTACCTTTCGGTTATGCGTCATTTTCGATTTTATACCAAAGCAGACATACTATCACTGACCAGAGTGAGAAAATATGAAACTAAACTGGGGGAGAGGGTCAGGCAAATCAATCCGGACAAGCCGTTGGCCGAGGCGTTGTCTGAGTCTGATGCCGGATATGTGATCATCGGTATTCCCGAAGATATCGGCGTCAAGGCCAATCTGGGAAAGGGTGGCGCTGACACGGCATGGTTGCCCTTTCTCACTTCGTTTCTGAATATACAAAGCAACGATTTGCTCACCGGTGATGAGATTCTGATGCTCGGCCAATTCGATTTTGGTGATATCAAATATCTCATTGAACATAATGCTTCCGGACAAGATGAAAAGCTGGAAGCATACCGGCATGCAGTCAATACCATTGATGCTGAGGTGGAACATATCATCAATATTGTCGCCGCTGCCGGTAAAATTCCGCTGCTGATAGGAGGAGGACACAATAACGCGTATCCCATCATCAAAGGGGTGGCCAAAGGGTTGCATAAATCAGATAAGTTACCGCTGGCGCAGATCAACTGCGTCAATATGGATGC